>Ga0129306_1001491_pt1 | contig 26225 bp, 19 predicted proteins | sample P827metagenome_FD_94438 | JGI IMG/M metagenome (GOLD analysis project Ga0129306, IMG submission 94438) | Capybara group fecal microbial communities from Wisconsin, USA - P827 metagenome | ecosystem: Host-associated > Mammals > Digestive system > Large intestine > Fecal | place: USA: Wisconsin...
CCATTGAAAAATTCTCAAAGGCATATTCGATAAGATTAAGCGAATCTTCGTATTGATCTGCCTGCTTTGGAGCTCGCATAACTACGCAAACTATATCAAGATTACCACGCTTACATAAAGAAACAAGTGTATATCTTGATTCGTCAGTAAAACCTGTCTTGCCGGCATAACAGTCAGAAAGACCATACTGTGGATGCTTAGAAGGATTAATAAGCTGATGTGTGTTTGCAACCCAGCGGTCTTCATCAGTCATCTCGGTAGGCGGGATAACATATACTCTGGTACCCGCAACCTTTCTAAATGTAGGATTCTTAGCTGCGGCAGCTGCAATAAGAGCCATGTCATAGGCACAGGTGTAATGGTTTTCATCGTAAAGACCATTAGGATTTGCAAAATGTGTATTAACTGCGCCAAGCTCTTTTGCTCTTTTATTCATAAGATCGACAAAAGAATCAAGGTCTCCGCTGATATGCTCGCCGATAGCCTTTGCAACCTCATTTGCGGAAGCAAGCATCATACCGTACATACAGTTTTCCATAGAAAGTTTTTCGCCAACATTCATACCTATACTGCTGCTGTTGGTTCCATTTCCATAAACAGCAGTGTCTGAAAATGTAACGACCTCATCCATAGAGCAGTTTTCTACCGCAAGAAGAGCCGTCATTATTTTTGTAATACTGGCAGGATATTCGGCCTTGGTGGCATTTTTTTCATATAAAACGGTTCCGGTGGAAAGCTCCATGACAACGGCAGCTTCGGAGTTGATCTGAGGACCATCGGGCCAGGAAAGATCGGGGGAACCGGAAGGCTCTGCCGCATGCACCGGGAGTGATGATACCAGTATTGATAAAAAAAGAATAGGAATAAATATATATTTAAAACGCATAATAGCCTCAATTTCGCAAAAATAGTGTTAAATAACCGACTACAATTATAGTATAAATAATTGACTTCATCAAGAGTTAAGTTTATTATGATAAGGTCAATATGCAGAAAGCAGGTAAGAAAAATGAGACTAAGAAACGTAAAAGGGTCAAGAGAAGCCATAGCGGCAAATGATTATGTAATAAATGAGCCTGAGAAAAACAAAGGAAGCTGGAAACAGGCATTTGGAAATGATAATCCAATTATGATCGAAATCGGCATGGGTAAAGGTAAATTCCTTATGGAGCTGGCAAAGAACAATCCGGATATTAATTATATAGGAATAGAAAAATACTCGAGCGTACTTGTAAGAGCCCTGGAAAAACTCGAAGAAGACCCGAGAGATAACATGCTTCTTATACGAATGGAAGCAGAAAACATAAATGATGTGTTTGATACGGATGAGGTAGACAGGATCTATCTTAATTTTTCAGATCCATGGCCAAAGGACAGACATGCAAAGAGAAGGTTAACATCAAGAGAGTTTTTGGCAAGGTATGATCAGTTTTTAAAGAAAGACGGGTATATCCAGTTTAAGACAGATAATAACGATCTTTTTGATTTCTCACTTGAAGAAGCAAAGGAAGCAGGCTGGAATCTTACGGAACTTACAAGAGATCTTCATAACAGCGAGTATATTGAAGGAAATGTTATGACTGAATATGAAGAGAAATTCAGCAGCATGGGAAACCCTATAAACAGGGTGGTTATCAGCAGAATTTAATGTATTGACAAAAAAATTTAAAAAAAATAAAAAAAATGCTTGCATTTTCTATTCGACTGTAATATAATAACTCTTGCGTTGAAAAACCAAAGAAATGCGCGATTAGCTCAGTTGGTAGAGCACCTGACTCTTAATCAGGGTGTCCAGGGTTCGAGCCCCTGATCGCGCACGCGAAGGTCCTTGTTTGGCAGACGTAAGAGCTGCTGGGTAGGGGCTTTTTTTTGACTTAAAAACAGGAAAGTTTTAGTTTAGAAAGAAAGAGGTAAAAGATTGAAATATATTTGGAAAGTTGCGGCAGGACTTATCTGTACCTGTATTTTATTCCTTCAGGTATCGCCTGCATACGCTGGGGAAATAGATGATTTTATAATTGTAGAAGAAAACCTTGCTACATCTACCAAAAAGAATCCGGTTTATACTCAGGAAAATGTTAAGAACGGTATAATAAATATACCTTCCGGTACATATCATACCATCACGGTATCCTATAATCTTAAAAATATCGTTATGAACCTTGATAACGTAACGGTAAACGACAGGATAATCCTCTTTGGAAGCAACAAAAAGAAGGCAACGATAGTTGTAAGCGGAAACACAAAGATTGGAACAATATTTACAAAGAGAAACCTTACTTTGATAGATTCCTCCGAAAAAAGACATGTTGGAACAGTGGAAGTAAAGGGGACAAATACAAATATAAATATAAATGCCGTAACAAAATCCGTATTATTACTTAGAGATAGCAATGGAGCAACAGTTACTGTTAATAAGAACTGTAAAAGCATTAACGATCTTGGCACCGAAAACAAAATTATTACATATGCACCTGTAAACAAAGTAAACATTACCGGTGAGAATTCAAGCTTTACAGCACTTGAGAACGTGACAAACACATTTGTCAGCGGATACGGAAACAGAGTATCCATAAAGTGCAATGTATTTGGTAATATCACAAGTTCCGGGGCAAAAACACTTATTGTCGGACAGACGGAAAATAACAAACCTATCGATATGAAAGGCATTGAAATAACCGGCGGAAGCTACATGCTTATCAGAAAGGAACAGCTATGCGCCGTTACAGACAGCAGAACCGATGCCCAAAAGGTTTCTGAACTTGTTAATAAGAATGTGCTGTTTATCGGTGATTCATTTATAGAAAGGCTATACACAAGAGGTCTTCTTAAAACAAATATGGCAGCCCTTTGCGCATATGGAAGCGCACCGAGTGACTGGTACCTTGATGGTCAGAAGCACCTTGATTATTTTAATGAGCTTTTATACTATAATCCTGATAAGATAGTGTACTACTATGGTGTAAATGCCATTTACGACGCAAATAATGAGGAATACAGCGAAAGATTACTTACTGATCTTATGGGAAGATATCCTTCGGCAACCATTTATGTTCAGAAGATTTTTCCGCTGGCAAACAACAGCTCCGGTGTAGGTCAGTATGACTATGATGATTACAATCATAAGGCAGAATACTCAATAGACAGATATAATACTGAGCTTGAGCAGTTTTGCAAGAAATATACCAATCTTGTCTGGTGCGATACCACTGCAGAGTTTTTAGACGGAAACGGAGATTTAAAACGAAGCAAAACAGTAGATGGACTTCATCTTTCCACTGAGGCGTGCAAAGAATGGATGAACGCCATTAAGAAAATAATTAAAGAATAACTGATAAAAAGAGCAATTTTAAAAAGAATTGCTCTTTTTTAATAGGAAAAAATATGTTATAGTAGTACGCAGATAGCGACGAAAAGAGTTTTTCGTTAAAAATATTAAAAATGGAGGATCATCACAAATGAGCAACATTGAAAACATGTCAGTAAATGCCATCAGAGTACTTGCGGCTGATGCGGTACAGAAAGCAAACTCAGGACATCCGGGACTTCCACTTGGTTCTGCAGCTATGGCTTATGAGCTTTGGGCAAACCATATGCATCATAATCCTGCAAATCCAAAATGGGAAAACAGAGACCGTTTCATCCTTTCAGGCGGACACGGATCAACTCTTCTTTACTCATTATTACATCTTTTTGGATATGGTCTTAAGATTGAAGACCTTCAGAATTTCCGTCAGTGGGGAAGCCTTACACCGGGACATCCGGAGTATGGTCATACTGTAGGTGTTGAGGCAACTACAGGTCCTCTTGGAGCAGGTATGGGTATGGCTGTAGGTATGGCTATTGCAGAGTCCCATCTTGCAAGTATATTCAATAAAGAGGGCTTCCCTGTTGTAGATCATTATACATACGTACTCGGCGGAGACGGATGTATGATGGAGGGTATCTCTTACGAGGCATTTTCACTTGCCGGAACTCTTAAGCTTGATAAACTTATTGTTCTTTATGATTCAAACAAGATCTCTATCGAGGGAGACACAGATATCGCATTTACAGAAGATGTCAGAAAGAGATTTGAAAGCTTTGGATTCCAGACACTCGTTGTTGAAGACGGTAACGATCTTGCTGCTATCGGAAAGGCTATTGAAGAAGCTAAAGCAGACAAGACAAGACCTTCTATGATCCAGGTTAAGACAAAGATCGGCTTTGGCTGTCCTGCAAAAGAAGGAAAAGCAAGTGCTCACGGTGAGCCTCTTGGAGTAGAGAACGTAGCTGCACTTAAAAAGAACCTTGGCTGGCCAAGTCAGGATCCTTTCTATGTTCCTTCAGAAGTATATGATAACTATAAGGCTAAAGCAGCTGCAGGCGCTAAGGCTGAAGAAGAATGGAACAGACTTTTTGCAGATTACTGCGCTAAATACCCTGAGATGAAGGCACTTTGGGATAAATACTTTGATAAAGACATTGCAAAGAAACTTATTGATGATGAGGACTTCTGGAAGTTTGATGAGAAGGCTGATGCTACTCGTAATCTTTCAGGAATGGTACTTAACAGACTTAAAGATATTGTTCCGGGACTTATTGGCGGTGCAGCAGACCTTGCTCCTTCAACAAAGACAAATATGAAGGATGCAGGAGATTTTTCTGCAACAAACAGATCCGGACGTAACCTTCACTTTGGTGTAAGAGAGATCTCTATGGCAGCTATCGGAAACGGTATCGCACTTCACGGAGGACTTCGTGCATTTGTATCAACATTCTTCGTATTTTCGGATTATGTAAAGCCAATGGCAAGACTTTCAGCACTTATGGGTCTTCCACTTACATATGTACTTACACATGATTCTATCGGTGTTGGTGAAGATGGTCCTACACATGAGCCAATCGAGCAGCTTGCTATTTTCAGAGCTATGCCAAACATGAATGTATTCAGACCTGCTGATGCTACTGAGACTATCGCAGCCTGGTATCATGCAATCACCACAACTACCGCTCCTACAGCTCTTGTTCTTACAAGACAGAACCTTCCACAGCTTGCAGGTTCTTCAAAAGAGGCTCTTAAGGGTGGCTATGTTATAGCTGATTCTAAGAAGGAAGTTCCTGATGCGATCGTTATTGCAAGCGGATCAGAGGTACAGCTTGGTATCGAAGCAAAAGAGCGTCTTGCTGCAGAGGGCGTAGATGTTAGAGTAGTCAGCATGCCATGTATGGATCTTTTTGAAAAGCAGTCCGATGAATACAAGGAGAGCGTTCTTCCTAAGAAGGTTCGTGCAAGAGTGGCTGTTGAAGCGCTCAGCGACTTTGGATGGGGCAAGTACGTAGGCCTTGACGGAGATGTTGTATCAATGAAGAGCTTCGGCGCTTCTGCTCCGGCTTCTGTACTTTTTGAGAAGTTTGGCATTACTACAGACAATGTTGTAGCAACTCTTAAAAAGGTTATTGCAGGTCTTAAGTAAAAAACAGTTTAACTAAGCATATATAATATGTTATATTTAAAGAGAGGACGAAGGCTGTCCTCTCTTTATTGTTATATTTAGCGGGGAGGAAGAAAATGTCAAAGATACTTGTAGTAGAAGATGAGGCAGGAATTGCCAGATTTGTGGAACTTGAACTTAAGTATGAGGGATATGAGGTAGAGGTTGCAGATAACGGAACCGATGGAATAGACAAGGCCAGGACCTGCGGAGCAGATCTTATAGTTCTTGATGTTATGCTACCGGGGATGAACGGTATTGAGATCTGCAAAACCCTTAGAGAAGAGGGAAACAACATTCCTATAATCATGCTTACCGCAAAAGATGATATTTCAGATAAAGTAGCCGGTCTTGATAACGGAGCAGATGATTACATGACAAAACCATTTGCCATAGAAGAGCTGCTTGCAAGGATCAGAGTTGCTATAGGAAGAGCAGAAAAGACAAAAGAGAAACAGGCAGTAGGCGGAGATATCCTCAGCCTAGGAAAACTTATGATTAACAGAACGAATCATACTGTTACTTATGCGGGGGAGGAGATTCCTCTTACACAAAAAGAATTTGATCTTCTTGCGTATCTTGCAGATCACAGAGGTGAGGCTATCTCAAGAGAGGCACTTCTTTCTGAGGTCTGGGAATACGAGTACATGGGTGATACAAACGTGGTAGACGTTTATATCAGGTACTTACGACAGAAAATCGACGAAAAATACGGCGAGAAATATATCAGTACAGTCAGAGGCGTGGGGTACATGATCAAATGAAAGAGCGTTTCATAGAGTGGTTACGCGCATTTTTAAGGAAAACGGTGCTTCCCATAAGAAGACGCCGTGAAAAATTTTACAGCAAACTCAGATTTTCAATTTCGCTCCGTGTGGGGCTTAATTACCTGCGCTTTTTTATCATATACGGAATTCTCTTTATACTGCTTTTTATCGCACTATTTATTTTTGTTGAAAGCCGCGAAAAATTCCATATGGCTGCAGTTTATGTTAAAGAGATAAAAACGAATGGATTTGATGGAAGCAAGAAGGCTGAAGAGTACTTTAAGGGAGTCGGTATAACTTTTCAGGTAAGGGATAGCCAAAATAATGTGGTGGAGAGCGACACCGGTCTGGAAAAAAACAGGAAATATATGTTTTCGGTTGTATCTTATACCTTTGAAGAAGGTTCGCTGGTTTTGCACAGAGCCGAGAAGGTTAAAACACCTGATGGAAAGAACCTTATATTTGATTTTTACATCAATATGGACAGTACAGAAAAACAGATACGTCACATGCTGATCCCAATGATATTGCTTATGGTCATAATGATCACACTTGTTGTAAAAAGCGGTTCTACGCAGACTGAGCAGATCATGGAGCCTATCAATATCATGAGCCGGACTGCAGACAGGTTAACTGCAGGAAGCCTTAATAAGGAGCGTCTAAACATAGAGGGAACTCAAAATGAGCTAAAGGACCTTGCAGAAACAATAAACAGGATGCTTGACAGACTTGATAACTCATACGAGAGCCAAAAACAGTTCGTATCAGACGCTTCTCATGAATTAAGGACCCCTATAGCCGTAATACAGGGCTATATCAATATGCTTGACAGATGGGGCAAAAATGATGAGGCAGTAAGAGACGAGGCGATAGAGGCCATAAAAAATGAGTCGGTTTCTATGCAGGAACTTGTGGAAAAGCTTTTGTTCCTTTCAAGACATGATAAGAAAACAATGAAGCTTAAGAAGGAATTCTTTGAGATGAGCGAAGTTGTTGACGAGATGATAAAGGAAACAGGACTTGTTACTCCGGAGCGCAACATTTGTACAGAAGCTATAGAAAAAGTCATGGTCTTTGGCGATAAACAGTCGCTTAAGCAGGCTATAAGAGTACTTATAGATAATGCGATCAAGTATTCAAAAAAAGGTGATAGTATTTGTATATCCTGCAGGAACAGAGACGGTGACTGCTGCATAAGTGTAGAAGATACGGGAATCGGAATGTCACAAAAAGATCTTGATCATGTTTTTGAACGTTTTTACAGATCTGACAATGTAAGAAATGAGAAAATAAACGGTCATGGTCTTGGACTATCCATAGCAAAACTCATTATTATGAAACACTCCGGAACCATTAAAGTAAGAAGTCAGGTTGGAGTTGGAACTGAATTTCTAATCACGATTCCTAAATTTAAGCTTTGGTAATTTGTATTCGTGTAGAAATGGTTGAAATTTATACAAAAATGTGATACTATAAACGAAGTCGGAAGTGTATTTTTCGAAAAGGACGGTAGTTTATGGATCGAAGTGAACTTATTAAAGCGCTTGGCGGGGCTTTTAAAAATGACGAAGATAAGGAAAAAGAAAAGATAAAGATTGAATCCGCCATGGCAGGAGACAAGCAGGTTTTGAGAGTTTCTGAAATAAGACAGAACAGCGCTATGTTTGAACTGCAGCAGACTCATCCGGATGCTTTTGTTGTTACTGAACTTGCAGACAGGCTTGAGGCTAGCGGAGAAAAGCTTGCTATAGAAAGTGCCAGAGATCTTCGCGGAAAGCTTGAAGCGGCAGCTGAAGCAAAAGATAATGCAAAGATAGATGAAATGATTGCTTTAGCAAGAGAGGTAAACGGAAAAATAATGGGAACCTCAGTAGGTTCCCAGCAGCGTGCTATTGTTTATATGTATGCGGAAGGAAAGATAAAAAACTTATAAGTTATCAGGGTGGTGAGTTTCACCGCCCTCTTTTATTTTAGTGCCTTTGTGTTCTTTGCTTTCTTTCTTGTTTGAATTATCAAGGAACATACCAAAAGCAACACCTACTGCCATTCCAAGACACATAAAAATGGGTGCTTTGTTCCCATAAGTAACTCCAAGGCAAATACCTACGATCATGCCAAGAGCCATAAAAAGGGAAGTAAACCTGCTTTCTGCGTTAAGATCGTATTCAAGATGAACGCTTTTTGGCTCATTTTGAAGATATTTCGGATCATATTCCATAGTTTCAACGCATCCCATTGCCCTGTAGAAATCCTGAGTCTCAACTGCACTGTGCCCTGTAATATACAGCTTTTTTGCACCCATGCTTTCAGCAGAAGAAGCAGCGAGCATAAACAGCTCTTTTCCGATGCCTTTACCCCTTTCGCTTGCAGAAACATATATCATGGCAAGCTTAGCGTATTGTTTGGCTGATCCAAAGAGACCATTTATTACGCCTGTGATCCCGACTAACTTTTTACCGCTAAAAGCTCCGTAAAATATGGCTTTTTGCTCTATAAGTGTGCGTATGTACTCTGTTAATTGAAGCTTTTTGATATTATCCCACTCTTCGGTAAAGACATCATCTACGATCAACCATTTTCCATCTTTTGCTCTATAGACCTTTGTTACTTCCTGATGTCTGTCAAAATCATCAAATAAGTCATCTGTCAGCATTTTAAGTTTGATACGTTTGTATTTTACAGGCATAATGATTTCCCTCCGGGATTATATTCACAATGAGATTATATCATTATACAAACAAAGATCACAAGCCAAAAGGCTTGTGATCTTTGTTATAAACACTATATCTAAATTTACAAAACTATTCGTTACTATTAAACTATATGTTACTAAAATCTATACAAAATGTTCTTTTTCCTATAGAGCTAATTACTTAGTTTGGTGGTCCGTACCTCCTTTTCTTAAGTGTATGTTGGAATTACCTCACTTCCCAATGGAAACACATCCTTTCTTGAACATTTTCAAAACTCTCATTCGTCTTTGTTCTGAAAAAATATCTTGTTTCTTTTGATGTATCTGTATAATACCATGAGATAAGATAAATGTCAAGACAATTTTATAAAAATATTATTAAATTCTAAAAAGTTGAGTGTTTAAGCCTATCTGGGCCACCTATCAAATTTAAGCAGGTTTTTATTTTAGATCATATTTTACTATGTCTGCAATAATGCCGTCAGAAGAAAAAGTGATATTATCAATCTCAGGGTCTGTATAAAAGGTCATAGACATGACTTTTTCTCCTTCATTTGCAAATACTTCAATACTGAAAGTATCAAGAATGATGCGAAGTTTAAGGTCGTCATTGCAATTTTCAAGCTTGCAGCTTCTCTTATGAACAGCGCCTTCTCCGCTTCCAACGGAGCTTCTGTCAAGAGTTAGAACGCTGCTTTGAGGGTCAAAGCTTAAGATCGCATTTTTACCCGGATTGCCGCCAAATCCCATAGTAAAAAATGAGCAGTTATCTGTCTTTTTTAAAGTGATGTCAATATCTGTTACTCTGCCGTTTATTCCGTCAAGTGTCAGATTGTCTTTATTTATGACGACGTCCTCAAATGAAATCTTATCATGTCTTAACGAATCGATCTCTCTTGCCGGTCTTTGATATAGCCTGCCGTTTTTAACGGAAAGTTCTCGCGGAAGCGTCATTTGGCCAAACCAAGAAAGGCCGTTTCGATAAGAAGCATCATCCCAGCTTTGCATCCACGCTATCATAACAGTTCTTCCATCGGGCGTTTTAATAGCCTGAGGGGCATAGAAATCGATTCCGTAATCAATGGTATGAACATTTTCGGGGACAAGGTGTCTGTTTTCATCTTCATTTCCGATAAAACAGATCACATTGCCACCGTTATGGAATTCATATCCTTCTGCCTTCATTTCCATAGCACTGACAATAAGGACTTTTTTATCATCGATATCTATGTAACAAGGGCATTCCCACATTGTTCCGAATTTTCCGTTATTATGGATCAGTTCATGATCAAAATGCCAGGTAAAACCATCAGGACTATTATATACAAGTGCGCTTCCAAAACCGTCTGCAGCTCTGTTTGCAACAACAACCTTAAAACCATCCGCATCTTTGGAAATGTGAGGGTCTCTGAAATCAGAAACGCTTCCTCCTTTAGGAAGGAGAGATGGTCCGATAACAGGATTTAATTCATATTTCGTATAGTCAAGGCCGTTTCCTATTGCCACACACTGCATCTGATGCTCTACTGCGTTGCCATCTTCTTTTGCTAAGGTATAAACTCCCGTATAAATAATATATTGCTGCCCGTCATCAAGTGTCAGAGAACTTCCTGAAAAGCAGCCTTTATTATCAAATGCACCTTCAGGTGCCATAGCTGCAGGAAGATGTGACCAGTTTACAAGGTCACTGCTGACAGCGTGGCCCCAATGCATCGGTCCCCAATTTGTATCATATGGATGATATTGATAAAAAAGATGATATTCACCGTTATAAAAGGAAAAACCGTTAGGATCATTCATCCAGCCGACTCTCGGCGTAAGGTGAAAATGAGGACGAACCTCCTCTTTTATCTCCTGTTCTTTTTTAATCTCGTATTCTCTGGCTTTTTTTAGTAAGTCACCGGCCATTTTTAGTCCTCCAAATATAACAGTTATTATTTTACAGTTTTGATAACAATGTTTTCGTAAGTGCAGTTTGCATTGCAGGCAAAAAGCGCAAGTTCCTTGTCTTCTTCAGACTTGTAAACTCTGGTGGTGAGAGCCTTTGTGTCATCGACATATGTCACCACGATCTCATTTTCCATTACCACCTTAACATGATGTGTATTATTCTTTGAAAAATCGAAATAAGTGTGGATAAAAGGGGTAACATAAGGCAGTCTTGAAAGAACACAGCCCTCAAAGTGGATGCTGTTGTTTTTGGCGTCAAGGACCATGCCGGTATATTTATCATAATTATCGCCACTTCCGTAGCCAAGGCCTGCATAACCTTCACCATCTATGGTAACGTCAAATTCAAGACTCATCACATCTTCACGTTTGCCAAGACTGATCACGGAAATGTCGTCTTTTTCCGGTATAAGATTATATCCATTTTTAGTATCATTAACAGTACCTTTACCTTTAATGATATTTAATTTAACCTGTTTTGACAACAGTTTATCCAGGCTTTCAGGGGCCTTTACACCGAGACTTCCGTCAGGATGCATAATAAGCTCATGTATTACCATGTTGCCTGCCCAACCGTAGTTTCCGGTATCTTTTTTCTCGTTTTTCCTGCCGACCCAGCCGCATAGATACCTTTTGCCATTGAACTCTGCTGTTTTGGCAGCATAAAAGCAAAATCCGGTACCATCAAGAATATTATCCTTTGGTGCCGTAAACGGACCATTAATGGAATCGCTTACAGCATAATAGGTTACACAATCCCAGCTGTAAAAAAGATAATATTTGTCGCCCATCTTAAAAAGATCGGGACATTCTGTCATAAATTGTTTTTTCGGAGCGTATAAAGGCTCGCTGATAGTCCAGGTCTTAAGGTCGTTTGAAGTGTATTTTGCAACAACGCCGCCAAGATCGTCTCTTCTTGCGGCAATAAGAAGCCAATAGCATCCTGCTTCCTCATTGTAAAAAACAAAAGGATCTCTGAAATCATCTCCGGAGTAATTATCCTCCGCATAAAATGTATCGGAAGGGACCTTGGTCCAGTTTTTTCCGTCATCACTTATGGCGTGCATAACGCATTCTTTGTCTTCACCTCTTGCAGGTGCTCCGTCATTATGACCTGTATAAAAGCAATGCCATTTTCCATCTTTAGCAATAAGAACGCTTCCGGTGCCGATGGCTCTGTCGGGAGATTCGCTTTTATCTCCGAAAAGGAGCATACAGCCGTCATCATTATAATTATAAAAATTGTCAGTTGAAAATCTGTGAATCGGATGGTAGCCGCTTCCGTTGTGATCGGTATCATATAAATAGTACAAATACAACGCGTCATCAGTCCCCATTGGCATCACATCTCCAACCCAAGCCCCATTAGAACGAGGATAAATAGAATAGTCTTTGGTTGTCATTTCTGCCTCCTTAGGATTGCGCGGCAACACCCGCCCTGCCGCTATAATTGCAGCGGCAAGGCAGATGATCAGAAAGATACAGATTAGGATTTTTTTTGTATTCATTTCTTTTCTCCGCACGAAAGATCGGGTTTACTCGTTGCCAAGGGTAATGCTTGCACCCTCAACAATCTGTTCATTTGCTGTATTGGCAAAGGTACTTACAGGAGTTCCGTCAACAAGACCGGAAAAGATTGTCCAGTTGGCATCCCAGTATTTTTCAATACCGATAGGAGCAAAATTAATGTGAGCTGAAAGGGTGTTCATAAGATCAACCTGCTCCTGTCCGTAAAGCTCAAGTCTTGCAGTGTTGTTGTATTCGGTAAGAAGTTCATAAGCCATTCTTGCAAATACTGCAGCGCCTTCAGGATTTTCAGCTGTTACAGGGATAGAGAAACCGCCAAGGCTTCCGCCGCAGGCATACTGCTCACCGGAAGGTCCGATAGGAAGCGGAGCCCACTCGATATCATAATCACACTGATAAGCGGTAATTGCAGCAAAGCCGTATTCACATGTCATAGCAAGTTTTCCGCTCTTGAAATCATTTATAAAGCTGTCGCCGTCCGGATGCATGATAAATTTATCTTTTGTATAGGCATCCTGAAGGAAATTAAATGTCTCTGTAGCCTGAGGGGTAAGATAGTTGCTTCCGATGGATCCGTCAGCGCCATAAGCCATTCCGGTGATTCCATCTGTATTAAGCATCTGAACATAGAATGAATCCCACCAGCCAAAGCCGTAAGTATCGTTTTCACCGTCGCCGTCGGTATCACCTGTCATCTGAAGAGCTACATCACGGAACGTATCCCATGTCCAGTTACCCTCATCAAAGTACTCCTTTGGAGTCTTAACACCGTACTGGTCAAAGAGAGTCTTATTGTAGCTGATAACAACAGGAGCAGCATCAGCACCTGCGGCATAAGGAACGCCACCGAATGTAAATGCTTTAGTTACACTGTCATACCAGAAGCCATCGTTAAGGTCGATATACTTTGAAATATCCTGAACAATATGCTTAGCCCCGTAAATAGGGAAGTTCTGGTCATGAGCCTGTGCAAGGTCACATCTTTCACCTGCATTAACCATGCTGATAACCTGTCCCATCTGATCGCCCCAGCCGACGCCGATAACTTCAACGTTTCCGCCGTATTTTTCTTCGAAAGCTTTCTTTGTGGTCCAGACAAGATCGAAGGCGTTTGGATTATCTGCAAGAGTTGTATTCCAAGCATCTTCTGTAGTGTTCCAAACGATTACGAGATTATTGTCAGCAAGTGTCTCCGGATAAACAAATCCTTTCTGCTCCGGTGCTTCTTCGGAAGTTCCCTCACCTTCTGATGTAGAAGCGGTCTGTTCTGTTTTTGAAGAAGTCTGTTCTTCTTTTGCAGGAGCTTCCTGGCTGCTGTTACCACAGGCAGCTAAAAGACCTGTGATAAGTGTGAGGATCATTAGTACTGATAAAACCTTTTTTTTCATTTTCTTTCTCCTTTTCTTTACTTGATTCCTATATGTTCAATACTGTCGGCCATTTGCTTTTGAGCTATGACGTAGAGTATAAACATTGGCAAAATTGCGAGCAGACATCCTGCAAGGATACGTGTCTGGATCCTTATAGGGTCTGTGGTGGTCTGACCTCCTATAAGAGCTGCAAGATCCACTCTTAGAGAGGAAAGAGCAACTATAAGAGTTCTTCTTTTAGTGCCGAGGAGCTGCTTTGTGATGTAATAATCATCAAAGTGCCATACAAATGAAAATAAAAATACGGTAACGATGGCATTTTTGGCATTTGGAAGCATGATATGAAGGAAGGTCTTAAGAGGACCGCATCCATCTACATATGCAGCTTCTTCAAGAGCTCCGCTCATACCGGAAAAAAACTGCTTAAAGATATAAACGTAAAGTCCGGACCTTATACCCGCACCAAAGATAGAAGGCAGATAGAAGGCTATGTTAGAGCCAACAAGATTGGCGGACAGATCCTTACCGGTTATTTTTGAAAGAACGGAAAACAGTCCGAACATATTAAAATAACGCATATTAAGGTAGTAAGGCAGGATAATGGTCTGTGTGGGAACAACAAGAGTTGCTATAACACAAACAAAAAGCAGTCTCTTAAATGGAAAGTTGTATCTTGCAAATCCATACCCGGCAAGAGCGCAGGATATAATGTCAAATACAGAGCATCCAAGGCCGATAAGGAGGCTTCCAAAGAGGGCGCTGATGTATTTCATGGATTTGAAAGCATCTATATACCCCACCAAAGAGTAGTGCTTCGGGATCCAGATAACGCTGGGGTCATAAGAATCCGTCGGAGCCTTTATGGAACCGCTGATCATATAAAGTACCGGGTATAAAAGCTGGTAGGCAAGAAGTATTAATATGCTGTATTTGCATATAGTCCAAAATATTTTTTTACCTTGTCTCATTTTTATACCTCCGATTTGATAACAAAGCGGTTAAGCACCAGATAAACAATTGCAAGCACCACTGCGATCATAAGGAAATAGAGGATCGAAAGGGCACTGGCGTAACCAAATTTTACATTTACAAATGCTGTGTCATAGATCATTCGGATTATGGTGTTACCAAAGTCTGAGAACATATCTATAACACTGTAGACCACATTTAAAATGATCATTGGTGTAAGAAGCGGAAGAGTGATCTTGAAAAACTTTTCTATGGCATTTGCGCCTTCAATGTCTGCTGCCTCGTAAGCATAGGAAGGAATATTGTGAAGACCTGCAAGGAAAAGTAGTATCTGCACTCCCGATTTCCAAGTCAGATCAAATATCTTGCTGATAACAGTGTTTATAAATGCTATGATCCTTTCGGGAAGTCCCATTGCCTGAAAAAGCCCGGAAAGGCCGTTGCTGCTAAAGAGCACTACGGTTTCGTTACCTCCGGAAATAACACCTTTTGAAAAGATGTCTGTCTTCATTATGTCCATAAGTACACCTGATCCAATAATAACCGGAAGGAAAGCAACCGCTCTCATAAGTGTTCGGCCGGGATATTCACCCTTAAGGAGGAGAGCAAAACAAATGCTGTAGACAATGATAAGCGGGATGGTAACAAGGTTTTTAAGCGAGCTTACACATTCAACGATAAAATCTGTATCTCTGAAAATTGCATATCTGAAATTTGAAAACCCCGTATAGGTCCCTTTTAGTCCTTCTTTTGTTGTTTCAAGATTTTGAAAGGCGTATATGCATGACTCTGCAAAAGGTACCAGGAAAAACGCTATAAACCCGATAAGCCAGGGAAGAACAAACATAAAACCGTATATCTTCTTTTTTGTATAGTAAGGTATCTTCATCAGTCCGTTCCCTCCTTTACCTCAAAATCTTTAGCTTTTACCGTAATACCGCAACAATCAATGTCCTTATCCGAGAAATTAACAAGAACAACCAAGCCGTCATCATAAGTGGTCTTGCTTAAATCTCCGGAAATCCACTCAAAATCCGTTATTGTTTTTCCTGCGGTGATATCAAGTTTATTAAACAATGACACCGTATTCAGGATAAATTCTTTATTGTCGGAGTAAGAAGCTGCATAGTACTTTCTATAATCGGTATTTTGTAATATACTTTGTTCTTTACTCATTACGAGAAAAGCCGGTCTGACTCCAAAAGCAGCAAGCCTTAGCAGCAGGCAGTCTTCATCTCCTGAAAGATTGACACAGTCAGAATATAGCGAGGAATAGCCGCTTACAACCATCTCATAAAATGGAATATCCATGTCTTCAATGTCGTATCTGCTTGAAGATACAGGAGCTTTTGTTATAACGTCAGCATAAGGGAAAGAGTAGGCAAAGGCACCCTCAAACAGCAGATGATCGACCCGATCTGCACTGTTTAACGCGGACTCTAAATATTCCCCGGTTTTGTTGGCTGAAATACTCTTTTTACGGTAGTCTGAGTAATTTACACAGCCGATGCTTGATAGCCCAAGCCTGTCCATATTGTTCCTAAGACAGCTGTTTGTAAGACCGGTAACGATCTTTGGAACATACACGGAAGATATGATCCTTGACTTTGGAAGGGAATTATCTTTCTTTCCTGTGGTGAGTTTATAGTTATAACTTACGGCTTCGGAGCGTGTCACATTTCTTATGGTATTTATGCCCGTGTAGCCTGCGCCTGATTTTTTCATGTAAATTGGGTCATTTATCAGATAAAAACCGATGTCATTTTTATCAAGCAAAGACATCATATTTTTATAGCCATTCTTACCGCCCAGCTTTCCATCAAAGGTCTGTTTAACGGGAAGTTTGCTTTCGGTACCGTTTTTTGCGCTAAACGTCATGGCACCGAGCAGGCTTTCTGCGCCGCTATCCTGCAGATCTGTAAGGATACTTCCGGCCTCTGCAAATGTGGTAAGAGGTTCGACTGCTCTGTACGGAACGCCAAGGAATGTTTTTTGAACCTTGATTCCCCCAAGAAAATCAATAAGCGCGGTTTTTTGCGGTTCACTTTGTTTTTTCATGCCCTTTTCAAGTTCAAGATAATCGCGGTATCTTGAAGCCATCTGCGTGTATCCTGCATTTTTTTGTAAAAAGAAATAGGATACTTCGTAAATGCCTTCAGTATTTTGCGGTGATTGCATGGTGGCGGTTTCTTCATCGCCGCTGCCTGCCATAAGGGTATTGCTTTCACTCTGTATGTAAACCACGGAACTGTAAACAGTGTTATTTGAAGTCATTTTTCTGCTTACGTTTGCTCTAAGTTCAGATTGATATTCACCCTTAGTTATCACGGCAAGAAAAGCATCATCATTTTTTTTGATGCCAAAAACCGGCATGGTGGCATTTTGTTCTTTAATAAGATTTGTGTTAAGATTTACTGCTAAATTTCTGCCGTATACAGGCTGAATATATGGCTGGTAGGTCTGTTTGTCGTTGTTAAACTTAATGATCGCTCCCGAACCGTCAGGAACCATCATGTATCCGTCATCATCAAGTCCGCCTGCACCAAAAAACGGTAAAAGCGAAATTTTGGATATTTTAAGCTTGCCGTGCTGTTTAATATCTTCGCTTAAGATCCGAGCTACAAATCTGTCATCTGACAGAGTGAAAAAGCAGGGGATCTCAAAGCCCTGATCATCAAAAGAAAAATCAATAAATACTCCATCCTCTCGTATCTCGCAGGAATATGTCTTTTCTGACACACTGCCCATAAAACTGTTTACTGTGTATGGGCTCCCCTGTTCATCGATGTAAGTTACATCAAGAAGAGATTTTATAAGGCTTTTGTTTTGACCAAAGGCAATCTTGTCGTTTTCCGGATTTTCAGGATTACTAAGCCAGACGCTTCCGTTTTCCTTATCTTCAATCTTAAGAAGAACAAGGGCGGGATCAAAAAACAGGCGCAATCTGTCATTTTCAAGAACTTTAACGTAGCCCTGCTTTTCATCTGCTTTAAGTCCCGATTCATAGACCTGTTCATCTGCGGCAGTTTCTAAGGAAGCAGAGGACAGGTAGGCGAGAAATATAGCAAAGCCGCCAAGAACAGCGAAAATGAAGATAAAGCTCATTATTTTTTTTGTTTTTGATTTCATCTTCCTTTTCCTCCTAATGGATCCTAAATCCTATTTCCTTAAAGACGGTGCCTACAAAGGTGTAAAAATCTGAAAGAAGGCTTCCTCCAAGCATTATCAAAAAAAGAAGTATAAACATGACAGCTATCGTACATAAGGAGTTAAATAACGCCTTCATAAATCCAAGTTCATGCATGGTCATAAGGCCGACAAACAGGATGATAAGGCTCCAGGCTGCCCCGAAGAATACCACATATTTTCCAAAAGGCTCATCCTTTACCAGAATGTTGCTAAAAAGTACACCAATAAATTCGCCGGCAAAATACGGAATAAGGCAATATGCACTGTAAATAGCGATATCACGTAGCCTTCCGGTGCAGTTCATGAGGATGCCAACAATCTGATTTGCAGCAACAAAAAGCACATAAGGAATAAGTACACCGGCCAGCTGTAAAAAAACATTGAGATCACTTAACTTGTTTTTATTAAAAATATATCCGGTGCTTTGACGCTTAAATATCGAGATTAAAAAACAAGCGGCAAGGATCAGTATAGCGACCCATATTTTCCCCTTATCTTTAAAACGGATATCGTAGGAAGCATCAAAAGGGTGAAATATGGTAAATAACGGATTGTCTGCGTTTTTAGTTTTCTTTTTTGACGTCTCCATTTTCTTTTCTTCTCCTGTACTTATTGATCTTTATAAAGCCCGAAATTACAATAAAAATGGCAAGAAGAAAGCAAATGCCATATACTCCGTAGGTCCTTACAAGGTAAAGTCTGTTCTTTCCGAAGGCTTTAGAATAGTTGTATCTGTCGCCGCTATATTTTAAGTAATCTAATGACTCTTTATATTCCCCCTTTTGAGAAAGAGATTTGCCTATTCCGCTGTATGCAAGGGAAGAATTAGAGTTTTTAATCAATACCTTTTTCCATACATTTACTGCGTTATCATAATCGCCCTTGTCATAAAGAAGGATAGCTTCTTCTACAAGTTTTCCGTATTCGGTAGGTTCAAATACTGTAATGTTTCCTTTTAGTCTGTCAAGTACGTATACCTTTCCTGCGTAGGTATCTATGGCAACAGGAGCATTAAAGCATCCAACCTGATTACCGATTCCTCCAAACACTGCCACAAGATTTCCTTCCCAGTCTCTTTCAAAAACCCTTCCCGTAGTAAGGTCGGTAGCGAAGATAAATCCGTCGGAATTTACCTTAACATCGGTAAATGCGGGCTGAAGAGCTTTACCTTTTTCAAAGGTCATTTCCTCGTCGCCAAAATTAAATTCTTCTTTTCCAACAGTAAAATATATGTTATTACCGAGGGGATTTAACTTTTTAATCTGACTTTTGGGTATCTGTGTTCCTACCGTTGAAGAGTAGACAAAACCGTCGCTTCCACAATCTATATTTGAATATTCGATAGGAATGATACTGGTCATTGCAGCTCGTTGTTTATCAGATAAAATATTTTTCCACATGTAGTTAAAAACCACATCTGCAGTTAATTCAACTTTGTTGGCTCCGTAAAAACTCATAAAAGTTCCGTCGGTATCAAACTGAAGAAAGCCCGTATAGCAGCCCTTTGAAAGGACATAAGCTCTTCCGTAGATATCGATACCGATCTTTGTGGGAGCAAAAACGAAATCATCACCGACAAGATTGCTTACCGGTTTTTCTATCAGCCCCGTCACCACTCCGTTTTCTATGACAAGAACCCTTGATAATGAGGTCTGACAGGCATATATACGGCCGTTTTCAGTCACATAAAGTCCTTCCACATCCTCAAGGAGAATGGGCTCGCCATTTAACAATACTGATTCTATGATCTCTTTAAGCTGCAAATCTGCATTTAAAACAAGGATCCGGTTGTTTCCTGAGTCGGCAAGGTAAATATCTCCTTTGGCGTCTATAAAAAAATCCAGAGGAATATTTAAAAGCCCTGCCCCCATTTGGATCTCGTTCATGGAAAAGAGGGGTTTATAGCTGTCCGGAGCCTCTACAGATTCGTCCCATTCATCGTATATATAGGTATTAAAGGTGCTTGCTGCCATAACTTTTGAGGGTGAGCAGATAATAAGTGCAAGAACCGAAAAGACAGCTAAAATTTTTTGGGTTTTTCGCATATCCGATCCTCCTTATTCCTTGATACCTGCATAAGTCATGGTGGTCACCACATTTTTCTGGGTCAGTATAAATATGATAATGGGCGGCAGCATGAGCAAAACAGAACCCGCCATGCCTGATCCCATTCTTGCGTAAAGGTTTGAAGAACTGATCTGTTCAAGAGCCACCTTTACGACTTTAAGCTGTTCGTCGTAAACAAGTTCTTTAGAAAGGCCGTTCCAAATATTTACGAACTGAAAGATAAAAACTGTCAGGGCAGCAGGCTTAATATTTGGTAAAACGATCTTGTAATATATCCCCCATTCATTCTCTCCATCAATCCTTGCGGCCTCAAGAAGTGCGTTTGGAAGCTGCTCAATAAATTGCTTCATAAGGAAGAGACCAAGTGAAGCTCCGATACTTGGGAGAAGATATGCCCAGTAGGTATTAAGAAGGTTAAGCTTTGCTATTATGATAAATGTGGGAAGAAATGTAACCTGTCCCACAAACATAAGGCCAAGTAAGATAAGGGCAAAAAGGGCATCCTTACCCGGAAACTTGTGTTTTGCCAAGGGGTAGGCTGCCATTCCGGCAAGTAAAACATGGAGCAGGGTCCCGACTATGGAAATAAACAAGGTATTAAAAAGGTATCTTGAAAATGGGACCCACATGTTGGACATAAGCTGAAACAGCTCGGTGTAGTGCTCACCCGTTGGCCTTATTACATAAAGACGCGGAGGAAACTGGAATAATTCTTCCGAAGGCTTTATGGATTGGATAAGTGTGTAATAGAAAGGAAAGGCCATCATCATTCCAAGGATCACAAGTAAAAATACCGTAAAGCCATTTCCAATCTTAGATCTTCTGCTTGAAATACCCATTTCCTTCCTCCTTAGTGACCGATCTTAGCGATAAGCCACGTGGTTATTTTTCTGAAAAACTGCATCATGGCAACAAGAATAACACCCATGGCGCAGGCGTAGCCAAACTCAAATCTGAGATTACCGTAATCCATTATGTGGGTTACAATAGTCTCTCCGGCGTAGCCGGTACTTGGAAGACCGGCAAGTATAGCCGAAACCTCACCTACCGCAAAACAGTTAACTATCTGCATGACAGCACCAAATATCATCTGATTTGCCATAGAAGGAGCAGTGATATACCATAACTCCTGGAAACGGTTTTTAACACCATCCATCATGCCTGCCTCATAAAGAGTAGGGTCAACATTTTGAAAGCCGGCTATAAAAGTAAGAAAACTGATGCCCATACTCATCCAAAGCTGAACTATAATAAGCACTGTCATAATATAAGCCTCGTCGGTAAGCCAGCCTATAGGTTCGCTTACAAAACCGAGTTTCATAAGAAAACCATTTATAAGACCGTATTGATCTGAGCTGAATATAAGCCTCCAAACGCCCCAGCCTGCAGCGCCGACAATCGTCGGAATGTAAAAAAGGGCTGTGACAAGGGATCTTGCAAGTGGTTTAAGTTCGTTTATCATCCAGGCAATAAGAAAGCATATAACATAGCTTGCAGGTCCAAGGATGACTGAAAAGATAAGCGTATTTTTAAGTGCAACAACGAAAAATTCATCGTTCAGGAAAACCTGAAAATAGTTTTCAAAGCCGATAAATATTGGCTTTTGAACCATGTCGTAATCCGTAAAGCTAAGGATAACCGAAAGGACTACAGGTAAAACAGTAAAAACAAAGAAGAAGATAAGGTAAGGCAACATCATAAGCCAGCTGGTTTTATATCTTTTAAAATAGCGGATAATTCCGAAACCATTTTTCTTTAACATCACCTGTCCTTCTCCTTTCTTGCCTTTAATTGCTGCTGCTTTCTCATAAGCTCTTCCTCTACTGAATTCATCCAGTAATTAAAGGTGTCTCTGGCATTTTCGCCGTTGTAGTAAACCTGCCTCATGGCATTATCAATATTTCTTGAAACGTAGTAGCCGCCCGGGATTTCCGGAACTTCAACTACAGATTCCCACTGCTTTTTAAGAAGCTCTTTTTCACTTTCATTCCACATGCTGTTTTCAAAAGCTTTTATATTCGCAGGAGTATATCGGCCAAGGGTGCTTAGTTCTGCTTCGATATCTCTTGCATACATAGCCTGGGTATTTGCGCTGTTCCACCAGTTTATAAATTTAACGGCGGCGTCTTTATCTTTGCAGTTTTTTAAAAGAATACTGCAGCTTCCCCCTGCACAGGTGGCTCTGTTAAGATTACCCGATTTATCGTAGGTTCCGGGGATCAGAGTCATTACCCAGCTTCCTGAAATTTCAGGAGCAGCCTGTGAAAAGTTGTTATAAAGACCATAGGAAGAGATAATTATAGGCATTTCTCCGGTCCGGAATCTGTTAAAGTCGTCTTTATAAAAATCAAAATCGTATTTTACATAGAAATCGGACCATTGTTTAAATGATTCGAAAGCTTCACCCGAGTTAAGATTGGTCTTGGTCCCGTCAGGTGTTTCTCTGTAGATATCGATCCCTTTTTGCGAAAGAAGCGTAGGAAAAAGGTTGATGGTGCCTATACCGTTTCCCATAGTGGCATATCCGTCTGTATAGGGCAGACCGATAGCCATATTGTTTGCCTGAAGTACAGGCAAAAGAGCCATAACGTCCTGCCAGGTTTCAGGTATCTTCAGACCGAGACTCTCAAAAATATCGGTTCTTATGTACATCACGTAAAACTCCTGGCTTTCGGGAACCGCATATATAGCATCATTATAGGTATAAGGCACAAAAGCAGAATCCATATACTGGGTTTTAAGCTCGTTAAAGCCGGGCGCGTCATCAAGATCTGTGAGTGCACCTCTAAAAGCGAGATTCATAGCTTCGCCGCGAGATGTAAAAATGTTAACATCGGGTCCCATGCCTGCTAAAGTTGCTTTAACAAGGGCGCCCTCTACAAGTGAGATATTTACGCCAATGCCTGTTTCAGGAGTAAAATAGGAATCTATAAGTCTCTTAACAACGTTTGCCTGATCACGGCCTCTTCCCATCCAAACGTTAAGAGTTACGCCGGTGGTGTTTTCGGTTTCTGAAGCCACTTCATTGTAAGAATGACCAAATGAACCCACAAAGGCTCTGACCTCGTGACCCATTTTACTGAAGAAACCTCCTTCGGCAGCAGGTGTATCAGTATCTGAGCCGCATATATAAAGGTAGTCGATCTGCAAAGGCTGGGTTTCAAATTCAAGTATCCACTCAGCTAAAGCAGCGATATTTGTTTTAAAAACAGAAAGTCTTTTTGCTATGGTATAGGGTTTCTTTGTAAAATCCTTAAGCTGTGTTATAACCTGTAGTATCACTCTTGCAGCATAACCGCCATTTTTAGACTCTTTTGTGAGCTTGTCTGAGTAGGTCTGCATATCTGCAAGGATATCATTGATCTGCGGAATAAGATCAGGTATGGCTGTTTCCAGGGCGTAGTCTCTGTAAATATCAGGATCCGTGCCGGTTATCATGATGATCTGCCTGTAAAGATCGCTGATCTTTGAAAGAGTTTCGGTCATGGCATCTGCCATAGCTTTTTTATCTGCCAGTACAGTTTCAAGCCTTACAATGTGAGTTCCTTCAGTAAGGTAAAACAGGAAAGAAGAATCATCGTTTCCCAAAAAATCGCTCTGCCAGTTGACATTGTAGGCAAAAGAAAGGTTTTCACACTCTGAAAACGGGACAATTCCGTCTATAGAAAGCCTTCTTAAGCTGTCTCTGCCTTTGTTTTCATTTTGTCTGAATCTCATTCCAAGTCTGTAAAGTCCTGTTTTTGGAACATCTATCTGCCATTCGGCCCACTGGCCTTCTTCTTTCCAGTTGGTACCGCCAATTGTGTTATATCTTATACAGGTCGGGTTATAAGGTACTGAGTAGGGGCTGGATCTGTCAAATGTGTCGTTAACCTCAGAAGATGATTTAAGATATGGAGTCTCAGCCTCGATCTGAATATATGTGTTTTGAACCTCGTTAATATCCTTAATCTCATTAAGATACTCGGAATACGGTTTTGCGTTTTCTTTATAAAGCCTAATATACTTTATCTCGCACTCACCAAAGAGACTTTCAAGTCTGATGGTGTGCGTTCCTTTGGAAAGATGAAGTTTAACTCTGTCTTTCATACCTATTCTGAAAGGTTCGTCAAGCAGAATGTGAACTTCGGACTGCATAGGTCTGATCTCGTCGCCGGCCGCAGTCTTTTTAAAATCGCCTGTATCTGAAAAAACTCTGCAAAGAGTAACAGATGCCTCCTCTGAAACAGAGACGTTATCGATCAAAAGTGAAAACTCAGGTTCTCTGCTTTTTTCATCTAACGTCATATAGCCGGCGAATATTTCATAGTCGTCTTCTTTTTCTATATCAAATTTGCTTTCTATTATTTTGGAGTCTGAAGTTTTTGAGGTAAGAGAGTAAATTATGCCTTCAGTGCCGGTGTATGCTTTATCCTCATAGACCAGGGCACCTTTTGTGGTCCTTATGTCAAGGCTGTGAGGAGCAAACAGTGATAAGATCAGGCAAATCGCTATGATAGCGGGAACCATGATTAAAAGACAGATTTTAACCCCATTAGTAATGGCCGTTTTATTAACGTTCATAGCTACTAAAATCCCCCAATTCTTTACATATGAAATAAAACTTTTACATTTGCACACATATCTGTTGTTCACAATATAACATTGTGGGTGTCATATGTCAACATAATTTTACAAATGTAAAAATTTTTTGCTTTTTTATTTGACATATCCAGTTTTTCATTCTATACTTTTAATTAGTGTTTATTATTTTCAGAACAAGTGATTTTAGGGGGTCTTATGGCTACTAGAGTAACATTGCAGGATGTGGCAGATGCGTTATCTCTGTCCCGCAATACCGTATCAAAAGCGATCAACAATACCGGAGTCCTTTCGGACAGTACAAGAGATAAAGTGCTGAAAAAAGCGATAGAAATGGGCTATAAGCAGTTTTCATATGCAAACTCCATTTCAGATATTCAAAATCCCCCGGTCAATGTAGAAAGAGGAGAAATAGCCCTGTTTACAGGCGGGTTCCTTGGTAATTCCCATTTTGCGACTACAATGCTTGACAAATTTCAGCATGAGATCTCAACCATGGGATATAGTCTTACTTTACATCATGTTGACAAAAGTAACATTTCTGATCTATCTTTGCCTGTCTCTTTCCGAAAAGAAAATACAAGAGGCATTATCTGTATAGAGATGTTTGATCAGGGATACTGCGAGATGATATGCGCACTGGGGCTTCCGGTTCTTATGGTAGACGCCCCTGTTTCCACATATTGGAGCATACTTGATGCGGATATCTTACTTATGGAAAATAATGAGAATATCTTTTCTATGATAAGAGATGCAAAAAAAAGAGGGATAACAAAGATCGGTTTTATTGGTGAAGCAACACATTGCCGTTCCTTCTTTGAAAGATATATGGCTTTTAGAAACGCTATGTTTATAAACGATCTTAAGATCGATCCTGCCTTTTGCCTTACTGAGATCCATCCTCACGATCCTTCGTACAAAGAATATTTATTTCAGGCTATGTCAAAGTTAAAGAAGATGCCGGAACTTTTTATCTGTGCAAATGATTTTGTGGCTATAGATGTGCTTGAAGGGTTTAAGAGACTTGGCATTAAGTGCCCGGAGGATGTTAAACTTTTTGGTTTTGACGATTCGCCGGAGTCAAAAGTTATGACGCCGTCTCTTTCAACATGCCATATCCATAGTCAGGCTATGGGATACTCGGCAGCAAACATTCTTCTTTCAAGGATAAAGCAGCCGGACCTTAATTACAGGATAACTTATACAGAGACGGATATTATTCTCAGAGAGTCGACAAAATAAAAAGTATTAAAAAAAGCAGCAAGACAAAATGTTTTGCTGCTTTATGTTTTGTTATTAAAAAGTTATTGCTGTTATATTATCTCGGCAAGATAAAGAATGATGATCACAACACCGCCGGCACCAAAGAGGGCGCTGACTGTGGAAACTATAAGAAGAACCTTGTTCCATATGTTTCTTTTTCTTTCCTTTTCTTCAAGGATCTCGAGCCTGCCGACTATCTCTTCAAGGCTCTTTGCTTCAGAACCTTTGATCTTCTCTACGATGTTGTTTTCAAGAGTAGGGAAGTTCTTAAGGATATATTCCTGCTTTTCCTTGATAAACTGGATATCTTCCTGCTGATACTTAAGATTTTCCACATTTTCAATAAGGCTCTTAAGCTCATCCATTCTGGCAGGTC
>Ga0129306_1001492_pt1 | contig 26223 bp, 30 predicted proteins | sample P827metagenome_FD_94438 | JGI IMG/M metagenome (GOLD analysis project Ga0129306, IMG submission 94438) | Capybara group fecal microbial communities from Wisconsin, USA - P827 metagenome | ecosystem: Host-associated > Mammals > Digestive system > Large intestine > Fecal | place: USA: Wisconsin...
AACAAGAAGCTTATGATACTATTGAAAGGACACCACCTTTCAGATTAGAGAAAAAACAACAACGTAGGTAATCTTACCTACATTCAATTCCTTTAATGGGGTTATTCTGAGTCTATATTTTGAGATTAATTTCTCAAAAACTTTTTTTATTTTTAATTTTTTTCCAGTGCATCTATATATCATCATCAATCTTATTATTTTTTTAGTTTGCTTTTAATATAATGTAAGTTTCCAATGATAATTTCGATGTTTTAATTTTATTCCACTAATATAATCAAGTGAAAATGCCATTATTGTGATGGTTTTTTCAGCCCCTCTTCTCGGTAATTTCTTTTTCTTACTTTAATTTACTTTATACCATAAAGTATTTATATAACCTTAAACTCATGTAATAAGTAGAAAGGTTTAGTCAACACTATAACTTATTTTCTCATGTTGATATTATAAACTGATCTAATTATTTGAAAATTAAAAAAAGGTGATTATTAATGGCACAAGGACAACCAATTTTTATTTTACCGGAAGGTACTAACAGGTCTGTCGGAAGAGATGCACAAAGAAATAACATTTTAGCTGGTAAAGTATTAGCTGAAACTGTAAGAACTACTTTAGGTCCTAAAGGAATGGACAAAATGTTAGTTGACGGACTTGGAGATATTGTAGTAACCAACGACGGTGTTACTATTTTAAAAGAAATGGATATTGAACATCCTGCAGCAAAAATGCTCGTAGAAGTAGCAAAAACCCAAGAAGATGAAGTTGGAGACGGAACTACTACTGCAGTAATTATTGCTGGAGAATTATTAAAAAAATCCGAAACTTTACTTGACTCTGACATTCACCCAACTATCATAGCTATGGGATACAGAAAAGCTGCTGAAAAAGCACAAGAAATTTTAGATGAAATCGCAATCGAAGATGTAGATTCTGAAGTATTATTAAAAGTAGCTATGACTGCTATGACTGGTAAAGGAACTGAAGCAGCACGTGAACCATTAGCAAAATTAATTGTTGACGCTGTAGAAGCTGTAGCAGATGATGATGGTGTTGACATTGACAACATTAAAATCGAGAAAAAAGATGGTGCTGTTGTTGAAGAATCTAACTTAGTTGAAGGTGTAATTGTAGACAAAGAAAGAGTACACCCAGGTATGCCATCTGAAATTAAAGATGCAAAAATCGCATTAATCAACACTCCATTAGAAGTTAAAGAAACTGAAATGGATGCTGAAATCACTATTACCGATCCTGCTCAAATGCAAGCATTCATCGAACAAGAAGAAAAAATGGTTAAAGACATGGTTGACAAAATTGTCGGTGCTGGTGCAAACGTATTGTTCGCACAAAAAGGTATTGATGATTTAGCACAACACTACTTATCCAAAGCTGGCGTTTTAGCTGTAAGGAGAGTTAAAAAATCCGATATTCAAAAATTATCCAGAGCAACCGGTGCAAATGTCATCACTAACTTAGATGACTTAACCGAAGATGATTTAGGTATTGCTGGAGTTGTAGAAGAAAGAAAAATCTCCGGTGAAGACATGATTTTTGTCGAAGAATGTAGCGGAGCTAAATCCGTAACCTTATTCGTAAGAGGAAGTACCAAACACATCGTAGATGAAATCGTAAGAGCAATCGAAGATGCAATTGGTGTAGTAGCTGCTACCGTAGAAGACGACAAAGTTGTTGCTGGTGGGGGAGCTCCTGAAATTGCAATGGCTAAAAAACTCAAAGATTACGCAGAATCTATTTCTGGAAGAGAACAATTAGCTGTAAACGCATTTGCAGAAGCTTTAGAAATCGTACCAAAAACCTTAGCTGAAAACGCAGGTTTAGATAGCATTGACTCCTTAGTAGATTTAAGAGCAGCACAAGAAGACTCATTCTACATGGGATTAGATGTATTCTCTGGTGAAGTAGCAGACATGAAAGAAGCTGGTGTAATTGAACCTAAACGTGTCAAAAAACAAGCTATTCAATCTGCATCTGAAGCAGCTGAAATGATTTTAAGAATTGATGATGTAATCGCATCTACTAAAGGCCCTGAAGACATGGGTATGGATCCTTCCGCAATGGGCGGAATGCCTCCAATGATGTAGATTTAAAGAAATTTTTATAATTTCTTTTCTTTTTTTTATTTTTATGAAAGACAGACTTTTTTTCCTATCATCAGTTGATGATGAAGTATATTATTTGAAAGATACTATTTTTGTTAAATTCAGTGCTAAACGTAATGGAATTTCCACTTCTAAACTTAATGGCGGGTTTTCTAGTAATTTCAAAAGTGTTTTTAACCATCATTTATCCCAGGAAAACATAGATTATCTTGAAAACCATGATGTAAGTGATTATCTAGTTCAGCTATGCGAGTCTTTAAACATAGATTCCAAATATGCGACAGGGTTAATCACACTTGCCGAGATGAATCATGTAAGTATTGTAGTTAAGAAATATGATAATCTGGAAGTTACTGCCATAACGACTGCAGGTGTAAGAACTAATGCGGTAAGGGCGGGCGATCCTGCATCATTTTATGAGGAAAACGGAAAATTCGGCACAATAAACACTATAATTTTACTTAATGTTTGCTTATCGCAGGAAACATTGCTTGAAGCATTTATGACCGCTACCGAGGCAAAGACAGTAGGGTTAAATGATTTGAAAATCCCCTCACGATACTCAAATGGCTATGCGACAGGAACCGGAACCGACGGTTTATGTGTTTTTTCCAATTTGGATTCCGAAAACATATTGACAAATGCAGGCAAGCATTCAAAACTTGGCGAGTTAATAGCTAATGCAGTAATTGAATCGGTTAAGAATGCTGTTCGAAAACAGGTTTGGATAAGCCCAAAATCCCAATCAAACGTTTTAGTTCGTTTAAACAGATATGAATTGGATATCAATGAATTCTATAACAGTTTGGATTGCGATAAGGAGCAATTTATTGAACTTTTACAAAAAGAGATGAAAAAACAGGACAATGTTGCTGTAACAACTTCCGTTCTTAATTTGATTGATGAAGTTGAAAATGGTTTGGTTAAAAAGGAAAATGCTTTTAATCTTGCTGAAAAAATTGTAAAGGAAGATTGTGATAGTTATCCAATTAAAAAACTGTTGGAGTACTGGATAAGCTATTTTTTCTAGATTAATTAGTTTTCATGTAATTCTGCTTTTTGATAGGTTATCTTTTTGATGATTTAGTGAATATAATCGGAAATAATCTTATAGTATATATACTTGTTTAAATAAAATAAGTATTAATTATGGCCTTCCGTTGTAATAATATGTGGCTGTAATCTGATATTATATTGAAAAATAGGAGTGATTATATGAATTTGAGTGATATTGTCAGTGATGCAATTTCATATCCTACTAAGAATTTCTTAGCATTAATAGTTTATTTGCTTTTAGGTCTTCTAGTTGGGATTGTAGCTGTAGCTTTCGGATTGGGCGGTCTATTTACAGGAGCCCTTGATGGAAATGCAGTTTTAGGTTTAGGATTTGGTGGAATAATCGGTTTAATTATAATAGTGTTAATATCATTATTGATGACCGGATTTTCATTGGATGTTATAAAATTCGGAATAAACAGGAGACAGGATGCTCCTGGAATAGATTTAGGAAGACAAATAGTTAATGGTGTAAAATATCTTATCGTATCTTTAGTTTATTTCATAATTCCTGTTGCCCTAATGGTTGGTTTAAGCTTCATACTTGGTTTAGTTGGAATAATAATTGGAATTATAGTTGCTATAATATTTGCATTTGCTTTTACAATGGCAATCTGCAGATTGGCTGATACTGATAGTTTAGGTTCCGCATTAAGTATTGGGGAAGCAATTGGAGATTTAAACCAAATTGGTGTAGGTAATGTAATTATAACTCTTATTGTATCTGCAGTGGTAGGTTTCATAATCGTATTTGCACTTTCATTTATATTAGGATTAATTCTAGCAGCAATTGGTTCTAATAGTATTACCGCAATACTTGTTCCGATTGTAGCATCTATTTTGGATGCATGGTTATTATTCTATTTAAACAGAGTTATGGGATTATTATATTCAACCAAATAATTCCTTTCTTTTTTTAAAATAACCTGTTAATGGAGGTAAAAAATGGATAAAAAAGCATTGGCATCTTTGATTATTGGTGCTGTATGTATTATTATGGCAATAGTATTTATTGTAATTTCACAATCTTATCAGCATGTTGCTTTTAGTTTGTCAATAATACAATTCTACTTTACTCTATTCCTTATTTCTTTGGTAATAGGTATAATTTTCATTGTCGCAGGGGCTTTCCTTGCAAAGAAAAATTAAATCTAATAAAAATTGTTATTATGGGTAAATTAATAAGATTTATTTCATCAAAAGATGGAATTGGTCTTATTTTTACCTTAAATTATTTTTAAATTAAAAATCATTCATTAATGTTAAATTCTTCAATGTCTCCATTATCCTGAACAATTTTTGCAATTGACTCTTCTGCTGTTGTTAACTTTTGATTGCATACTTTAACTAACTTCATTGCTTTTTCGAATTCATCAATTGCATCATCTAACGGCACGTCTCCATTTTCTAGTTTGGCAACGATTTCTTCTAATTTTTCTAAACTTTCTTCAAAACTTAAATTTTCCATTTATATCACCCTTGTGTTTATGGTTCCGTCATTGAATTCAACATCAAGTTTGTCTCCGGTTTTCACAGCTTTTGCTGAAGATATTACTTTTCCTTCTATTTTTGTTAATGTATATCCTCTTTTTAATGTTAAAAGAGGATTCAGAACTTCTAATTTATTAATGTTTTTTAAATACGCTTCTTTTTTTATTCTAAGTATTTCATCAGGATTTTTCAGAATATTTTTATTCTCAAGTTGGAATAACTTGTTTTTATTTTCTAGAATTATGTTTTTGGAGGCAAATTCTAGTTTATTTAATATATTGTCTAAGTTCATTCCCTTGACTTCATAGATTGATTCTGGATTTTTAAAAATTTGTTTTTGTGAAATATTGTCCAATGCAGATTTATTTTGAGTAATTCTGTCATTTATGCTTTTGTTTATTCTGTCGGTTAACTGGTTTAGCTTTAATTTGACCTCATTAATGTCCGGCACGGCCAGCACTGCAGCTCCCGTTGGGGTTGGTGCCCTTTCGTCTGCAACAAAATCAGATATTGTATAGTCAATTTCGTGGCCCACTGCACTTATGATTGGAATTTTACATTCATAAATTGCTCTTGCGACTATCTCTTCATTAAATGGCCATAAATCTTCTATACTTCCTCCGCCACGTCCGACAATCAATGTGTCAATGTCAAATTGTTGGGCATAATTGATTTGCCTTGCTATTTGTGGTGCGGCCTGATTTCCCTGAACTAATGTTGAAAAGACCAGCACTTCGCAATATGGGTATCTTTTCTTGATTGTGCTTATGATATCGCGTATTGCAGCTCCGGTTTGTGCGGTAACGACTCCAATTCTTTTTGGATATTTTGGAATTTCTTTTTTGTGGGCATCGTCAAATAAACCTTCGGCCTTAAGTTTCTTCTTGAGCTGTTCGAAAGCAACATGCAGGTTTCCGATTCCGTCTTCTGTAATTGTTGTGGCATATAACTGATATTTGCCGTCTCTTTCGTAAACTTCAATTTTACCTTTGATAATTACTTTCATTCCGTTTTCGGGCTCGAATTTAAGGGATCTTTTTCTTCCTTTAAACATCACTGCTGGAATTTGGGATGTTTCATCTTTTAATGTAAAGTAGCTGTGTCCGCTTGGATAGGTTTTAAAATTGGAAATTTCACCTTTTATGTAGATGTTTTTTAGCTTTGGGTCAAATTTCAGCTTTTTGTTAATGTAAGCGTTTACTTGAGATACCGTTAAGTATTCAGTCTCCATATATTCACCTTTAAAATATGATGTTAGTATGTTGTTTATAATAAATACAATTTTTTATTTTTGCTCCAATTTTGTACTTAAAGACCTCGGAAGTCATTTTGCCGACGTATTAAATGTTATTCACTATATTTATATATAAAATTGAATATATTTTCAAAATGGAGTTTAATTTAGACTAAAAACTGAATAAATGAGGAATTTTTATGGCGGCTTTTGAAAGAGTAAAATCAGGTATTGAGGAGTTGGATGAAACTTTAGATAATATCCGTTTAGGTGATAATGTAGTTTGGCAGGTATCAAATTTAAAAGAATTTTCTTATTTTGTAAATCCTTATGTAAAACAGGCCTTGGAGGATGAAAGGAATTTGATTTACATTAACTTTGGCCAACATGAACATTTAATCCCAATGACTGATGAAGACTTTAGGGAACTTGAAGAGGCGAGAAACAATCCTGAAAATGAATTTGCAATGATTGAACGAAACGGGATTAAAATCTATAAGGTGGATCCTATGGAGCAGTTCGAATCATTTACCCTGGAAGTTCACAACATTATTACAAAAGAGGGTTTCGATGCATTTTATGTATTTGATTGCCTTTCTGATTTGCAATCCGCATGGTCAACTGATTTGATGATGGGAAATTTCTTCAGAGTAACCTGTCCTTATTTATTCATTCTTGATACTGTGGCATTTTTCCCGGTCATTCGTGGAAAACACTCCTTTGAAGCTATTGCAAAAATAAGAGAAACAACTCAACTATTCTTGGATATCTACTCCAATAAAAACGATGTTTACATCCATCCTCTAAAAGTCTGGAATAGATACTCACAAACAATGTTTTTAGGCCATAAATACAATCCGGAAACTGGTGAAGTTACAACATTAACGGATGGAATGGAGGTTTCCAAATTTTATCAGGTAATCAATTCCACTTCTGCTTATCACAATGAGCAAAACACTGACAGTTGGGAGAGATTTTTCACCGCAACCGAATTGTTGCATCAAAACGGTGTCGATGTCTCTGACAGATGTGATTTGATGTGTGGCATGATGATGGCAAAAGACGATAAGGTGGTTGAGAAAATCAAGCAGTACTTTGATTATGAAGACTACATCAGCATTTACAATCGTTTGGTTGGAAGTGGAATGATTGGTGGTAAAGCCTGCGGCATGCTTTTGGCACGTAAAATCATTGAAAAGGACCGTCCGGATTTATACGCATACTTCGAACCTGATGACTCATTCTACATAGGTTCTGATTTGTTTTACACATACATCGTTTCAAATGATTTGTGGAACATTCGTGTAAGACAAAGAACTAAAGAGGGGTACTATGAAGCCGGTAAGGAATTGGAGGAAGGTCTTAAAAACGGAACTTTCCCTGATGATATCAAAAACGAATTTAGAAGGGTTTTAGATTACTTTGGACAAAGTCCAATCATCGTTCGTTCCAGTAGTCTTTTGGAAGACGGTTTTGGAAATGCATTCGCCGGAAAATATGAATCAGTATTTTGCGTTAACAGAGGATCTCTTGAAGAAAGATTACAAGCTTTTGAAGAGGCTGTAAAAACAGTTTATGCAAGTACAATGAACATTTCAGCTTTGGAATATCGTTCATTGAATGATTTGGATGATTGTGATGAGCAAATGGGACTTTTGGTTCAAAGAGTTTCAGGTTCTTACTATGAGGATTATTTCTTCCCAACAATCGCAGGTGTAGGATTTTCATACAGTCCTTATTCTCCGCAGCCAGACATGGGGCATAATGGGGGAATGCTTAGATTGGTTATGGGTCTCGGTACAAAAGCTGTTGACAGAACACAAAATGACTATCCGAGGATTATTAATCTTGACAGGCCTCATGCAATTGATCATCCAAATGTTGCGGAGCGTCATAAATACTCACAACATTCTCTTGATGTTTTAGATTTAAAGGAGATTTCTTTACATGAAATCCCTGTTGAAGAAGGTCTGGAAGTTTTACCTAGATATGCAAAACGCCCAGTTATAGAACATGATACTGAGGCTGAAAGGAGATTTAGGGAAAGGGGTAAGCGAAGAGAAGTTGTATTTGTAAACTGTAATGGTATTGTAAACAATGACGATTTCATTGCGATGATGAAAGAGTTACTTAAGACTCTTGAAAATGCTTATGACTATCCTGTTGATGTTGAATATACAGTAAATATAGGTCCTGATAAGTCATTTGTTGTAAATCTACTTCAATGTAGGCCTCTTCAGATTTCTACAACAAAAGAGGTTATTGAAATACCTGAAAATGTTGGGGAAACATATTTCCATATTAAGAAAGCGTCAATGGGAAGATCAAGAAAAGAAAATATTGACACATTGGTTTATGTTGATTCTCACAAGTATTACGAATATCCGTATGCTAAGAAAAGTCTGATTGCAAGAATAATTGGTGAGATAAACGGTTATTGCAAGGAAAATGAAAAGAATTCAATGCTGATAGTTCCTGGAAGGATTGGAACTTCATCTCCCGAACTGGGAATTCCTGTTGTATTTGCCGAAATAAGTCAATTTAGGGCTATTTTAGAAGAATCTTACAGTACGGTAGGTTATGTTCCAGAACTATCTTTTGGAAGCCACATGTTCCAGGATTTAGTTGAAGCAGATATTTATTATGGTGCTATTTTTGAAAATGAAAAGAGAATCTCTTTCAATAAAGATTTAATTAAGGATTATCCAAATAAATTGCTCGACATTAACCCCGAACTTGATGATGAAATATACGACATGATTAAAGTGGTTGATTTTGATGAGGATGACCTTGAATTTTACCATGACATGAAAAATGATGAGAGTAAATGTATTTTAACTTGATGAACTAATATAATATCATCAACATAAAGTGTGATTTTATGAGAGTAAAAGATGAATTATTTGGTAAAGAAGTTTTGGATGCAGATATTCAAATTGTCGGAAAGGTTTCTGATGTAATTTTTGATAGGGATACTTTTGAGGTCACTGATATAGTAATTAAAAAAACAGGATTTTCAGAACAAATTAAAGCTAGTGAGAATATGGTCCCTATGGAACTCGTAAAAGTAATTGGTGATAAAGTTTTGCTTAAAGGCGAAGATGATATCTAATTGATTAATATGGTTTCTAAAGATTATTTAATTAATTTATTAAAAGAGAATGAGGTTTTTCTTGAAGGGGATTTTACATTATCTTCCGGAAAGAAGAGCAATTATTACATTAACATGAAGAAGGCTATTACAGAGCCTGAAATTTTATCAACCATTTCAAAATTGATAACTGAAAAAATTGCTGATGATGACATTGATAAAGTTGCAGGTCCTGCATTGGGTGCAGTTCCGATAGCTACTGCCGTTTCACTTGAATCAAAACTTCCATTATTGATGATACGCAAAGAAAAGAAAGGTTATGGCACATCTAAACTAATTGAAGGTGAATTAAACGAAGGTGATGATGTAATTGTCGTTGAAGATGTTTCAACTACTGGAGGGTCATTACTTAAGGCCATTAAAGCCATCCAAGATAATGGTGGTAATGTAAAAAGGGCTTTTGTTGTTGTTGACAGACAGGAAGGAGCTATCGAAGAGTTTGAAAAAGAGGGAATAAAGTTAGAACCTTTAATCATTGTCAACGAATTTTTTGATTAAAAAAGAAAAATAATGATGAAAATTAAATTTCATCATTTTAAATAATTATTTTTTCACATGATGGACAAAATGAGGAAGTTCCTCAATTATTAGTTCCAAGGCAGTTTTAACAGCATTTGGTGATCCGGGCATAGAAAAAATGATGCTTCCTTTATATGTTCCTGCAGTTGCTCTTGTAAGTAATGCTGCTGCTCCAATTTCTTCATATGATTTTGCTCTGAATAGTTCACCAAAACCGTCTAATTTTTTTTCGAAAAGTGATTCAACAGTTTCAACAGTAATGTCACGGGAGTCTAGTCCTGTACCTCCTGTTGTTAAAATAACATCAATATTTTCTTCAATCATGTTTTCAATGGCATCGAGTAAATCATTTTTTTCATCTGGAATCAAATTTCTTGATTTTAAAGTGTAACGTTTTTCAATTTCTTCAGCCATGTACTGGCCTGATAAATCTGCTTTTTTGGATTTTCTGCTATCGCTAAGGGTTATTATTCCACATGTTATGTCTTCAGAAGACTCTTTTTGATGTTGTTTTGAAGTTTCACTTTTCATATTCTAACCTTTTTATTGTTCTTTTCGGAGTTGTTCTCTAATTATCATATATTCGTCCAAGCTTTTAATTAATTTGTCGCTTGGATGATAATAGAAATAATTATCGATTTTCTCTTTAGAGATATATTTGTGACGACAAATAATGTCTAAATGATAAGTTACTGTTTTATAGTCTAAATTAAGGATTTTAGATAATTGATTCGCATTTTTTGGATAAATCAATATTTCATCAATTATCCTCATTGTAGTCCTACCGCCATTTCTCATTACTATTAAGTTCAATAACTTTTTGTCTTCAATTTTTTTAAATAATAATTTTCCCTCATCCATTGTCAATTAATCACCAATATTATATTCTATTATAAACGATGCCCATTTTTTAGCATTTTCATCGTTTGCAATTAGAATTTGCGAATCGTCATAATGTCCGTCCTTGAAAAACAAGGTCAACGATACAAATTCGTCTGAAAGTGTTAAAAATATTTTGAAAGCCTTTTTAACAACTATTGTAGTTACTTTTTTATTTCCAAGCAAATCCTTTTTAAATAATTTATTTTTATTAATTGAATCGTATATTTCTTCACTAACAATCAATTCCAATTTTTCTAATTTTCCGTTATTTAAAAAGTCAATGATATGGTTTAAGTGATTTTCAGAGTATATTGGGAGCAATATCTTTAGTGTTGATGCGCTTGAGATGAGCTGAATGTATTTGTTAAAAGCGATTGATAAATCACTTGTTGTTGAACTGATGTATTCTGCATCTTTTAAAAGATATATGTCCCTGATGATTTTTTCTGGAATGTCTGATAAATCATGATTGTTCCAAAAGGTCTCATTTTTGCTTAGCGCATACCAGTTTTCAATCAGTTTGACCATATTTGTTGTCAATAGATATCCGTTTGAAGTTAATTCATAGTATTTTTGATTTTTCTTAACCAGATTTATTGTTTCCAATTCCTTAAGTCCATGCAATATTGTTGCTGATGGCTTTTTTAAGTCATTCCTTAATTCATCCAAGTTTTTAGGTATGTTATAAATTGCTAAAAGCAATTTGGTTCGCATGCTGGATGTTAGAATATATTTAACGTCTTTGAATTCTTGGTTTAGTTCTTTTTTGGTTTGAAAGTTGGTCATTCTATCACCACGGATTTGACGTGTTTAAACAAGTTTTCAGCCCATTCGAATGACTTCTTATCTTTTGCAACCAGTATTCTGTTTTGGTCGAAGCTGCCGTCGTTTTTAAATAATCCCAAACTCATATTTTCGTCACATATGGTTAAATATAAGTTCAAATCAGTGCTGACGGGATATATCTTTAGATTTCCTTTATTTCTTGCATCTCTTTTCAGTCTTTCATCTATGGGTATCATTATTGCCTTGACGATTTCCTTTGGAAGGATTAATTCAACGGATCCTCCATTTTTCAAGATTTTTTCAATTAGCTTTGGGTATTCCGGATGCAGGTAAGGGAATATCGCTTTCACGTCTTTTGATTTGATTAATTGATTTTTGATGGTGTTGTGGGTTTTGTAGATATCAAGGGGTGTTGTTTCAATCAGTTGTGAATTTTTCAGGTCGTTGATGTTTTTGATTGAATCTATGCTCATTTGCTCCAAATCATGTTTGTCCCAAAAAGAGTTGTATTCCTTGATTATTTCGATACTTTTCTTAAAGTCCATCAAAGTTTTAAAGTAAATTTTGGCCATCGGATCGACGTAATATTTGTTTTTATCTTTTTTAATGTAGTTATTTTCCTCTAATTTTGTGATGTTGCTAGATACTGAACTGTAAGTTATTTTTGTATTTTTAACAATGCCTCTTACATTATCTGGGCGTTTATTCAATTCACTGAGGATTTTTAATCGGATTTCTGATTGTGCTAGAAATCGGATTTCATTGTCAATTTCATTGTGGATATACATTTTCAGTTTCCTCCATTTTTTCTATTTAAATAAAAATTCTTGAAAATTCATAAGAATTTTCTGTAATAACACATTTTTTCATCTAGATTTAAATAGATTTTTCCAAACTTTTCCCAGATTTCTCCCAAACTTTCTCCAATCTTTTCTATGGCTTATTTATATAGTTTCTGTTGTTATTTCCATTTTTTTATAAAATTTTCATATTGCTAAGATTTATTAGTTTATTTGATTAAAATATTCATCATGGAAATTTGTTATGTATTGGATGCGTCTGCATTTATAAATGGATTTCAAATAACATCCAATAATAATTATACTGTGCCTGAAATAACTGCTGAAATTAAAGATTTTGAGTCTCGTTTGAAATTTGACAGTGTTGTAGATGAAGGTTTATTAATTATTGAAGAAGTCCCAATTCAGTATATAAATTGTGTCAATGATATTATATCTGAAAGCGGAGATATTTTAAGGTTATCATCACCCGACATAAAATTGATTGCTCTGGCATACATGTTGTCTCAAAAGGGTGAGAATGTTAAGGTAATAACTGATGATTATACTATTCAAAACACTTTAAAGATCATGAAAATTCCTTATTCCGGCATAATAACTGAAGGAATTAATGGAATATATAATTGGAAAAAAGTGTGTGAAGGATGTAAAAAGGAATTCGATGAGGATTATCCTTTTGATGATTGTGAAATTTGCGGGTCTAAAATATTTAAAAAAAGAATTAAGGTGAACAAATGAGGATTGGTGTTGTAGTTCATGGTCCGAATATCATTGATTCAGGTTATGCATTGAAATTAATTAAATTGCTTGAAGAGTATGGAGATGTTTCAGCAAGGCTTGGAGGAACCATGGGCAGAACTGCAGTCATTGATGCAAGTTTGGAGAATGTCATTGACATTTCTCGCAAGTTGGTTCCCAGCGATTCATTAAAGATTTTTCATGAAGATAATGTTGATGTTATCTTTTTACTGAATTATGGAAAATCTGATGTAACAGGTCAGGTATTCGGATATAAGGTTTATAATCATTATACAGATAAGATTGCTAACAATAACATTCCAGTTATTCAAATTGAACGTCCCGGTGAATCTGATGGTAGCATTATTGCCTGGAATAATGATTTGGATATGGTTAACGAATTGGCTGATAGATTAAATCTGGCGGTTGTTGCTCCTGAAGAGGTTTACAATAACCACATCAAACATGATGATGTGGGCGTTAATCAGAGGGTCGTTCATGGGGTAAGTCCTGGTGAAAACATTATGGTCAACAGCGTTGTCATTGGCAAAACCAATGCAGATAAACTTATTTTAATAGCTAAAGACAATCATATTGTTGATATTGTTGGCGGCGAGCTTAAGGAACATGGCCTTGAGAAACTGGGTGAAGTCGACCTTGATTCCGCCATTATTAAGACTGGACTTTTAAGAAACGCAAAGGTCAAACCAAGGGTTTTGAATAAGGACAAGCCTGAAGATTTTAAAGTGACATTTTTAGACCATGCAGGGGAGGATGTTTATAAGTTCAGGGATTCCAGTGTAGTCATTACTGTTGGTGATGATACGACTTTAATCTCTTCGGATATTTTATACAGGTTTGATATACCTGTCGTGGGAATAACTGATGGCGATTTGGACAAGGTTGTGGCAGATGGATTTAAGGTTAAGAATTCCATCATCTTTGAAGTGGAAAGTGGTTTTGATGATATCTGTGGCCAATATATTCAAAGGATAATCTTTGACGGAAAACAGGTCACATATGATTTTTCAGACATTTCTCAACTTGAAGAAAAAATCGTTGAAATAATAAAAGATATTAATTGCAAATACAAAATAAATTATATTAATTAAATTAGGAAGTGTAATCTTGGATTTTAAAAATCTTGTTAAATCTATTCAAGAATTTAAAGGAGTATCACGTAAAAGTTCAATTGATAATGTAATTTCTCTTTTAAATGAAGCATACAATGTTTCTGGAGATGTTGTTATTGATATTGGGGATGATGCTTCGGCTATTGATATTGGAAATAATCAAGTCCTTCTTATTGCTGCGGATGGAATCTGGGGTGATATAATGAATGTAAACCCTTACTGGGCAGGATACTGTTCTGTTCTTGTAAATGTGAATGATATTGCGGCAATGGGTGGAAAACCTCTCGCCATGGTTAATATAATGTCAATTAGCAATGATGAGATTTATGAAGATTTATTGAATGGGATTAAAGATGGCTGTTTGAAATTTGGCGTTCCTATGGTCGGGGGACACTTGCATCCCGACGGTGAAGTTGATTCATTAGGGGTAGCTATTGCAGGCATTGCCCAAAAAGATAAAATAATTACAAGTTTTGGGGCTGAAGCGGGTGACAAAGTAATTGTCGCAATAGATCTTGATGGTAAGCCTCATGAGATGTTCAGTTTGAATTGGGATACCACTTACGATAAGGATGCAAAACTTGTTCAAGACCAGATTACTGCAGTCCAATACTTGGCAGAAAATGATTATATCAAATCCGGAAAAGACATTTCAAATCCCGGAATTTTGGGAACTCTGGAAATGCTTTTGGAAACATCTAAAAAAGGAGCTGTTGTCAATCTTGAGGATATTCCTAGAAATGAAAGTGTTGAATGGGTTGACTGGCTCAGGTCATATCCTGGTTCAGGTTTTGTTTTCACAGCCGATGAGGACAAATGTGGATATATAAAGGAATATTTGGCAAAATATTCTATTGAAGCGGAGGTTGTTGGTGAAGTGAATGATTCTAATTCTCTTTTACTGAATTATCAAAACCAACAAGAGGAAGTATTTAATCAACAAAAAAATCCTGTTTTTATTTTTAGGTAATATTATGTGTGAAAATATTGATGGAATAGATGTGGGGGACTATACACAAGATCAGGTATGTCTTAATTGCACTAGCTGGATATTAAATGGCTCTGGAGGAGGCATGATTTGTGCAATTGGAAATGGTTTTACAGATCCTGATGATACCTGCCCTTCATTTAGTTCACTTAAATCAATGGATGATGATTATAATAGTTATTTGCTAAAATCACAACACATGTTATTTTGGAAGAAGCACCGATAATCATCAATCTAAAAATAAATAAATTAAAAATTAGGGATTACATATCTTGCAGGGCTCATATCCTTGATTTATTGCATCTTCCCTATTTGAAAAATACACCTTATTTGAATCAGACATTTTGCTTACACTTTTACAGTCGGCACGATGGAATTTGCCTGTGTTTGAATTTCCAATGTATCCTCCGGAATCTGAAGTGTCTGATTGAGAACTGTCGCTTGAAGTTGAACTATCACTATTGGCAACCTGTGTGTCGCTATTTGCCCAATCGAAAGGATTGAATTCACTTGGAGGTATGTACATTATTTCTGCAAGACCTTCCTTTAGAAGCATTTCATTTAGATTTTTTCCATCGACAATAACGACTCCCAATGTTCTTCCGTATTTGTCTGTAGGTTTCGAATCGTCAACATCAATGCTGATTTCTTTTCCAAGGCATAAATCCTGAACGAAGTTTTTGGAAGTGATATATCCTTCAACACCTCTTTCAGGAGTGTTTACTCCAACTAAACGAATTTTTTGACCGTTGCTTAAATAAAGAGTATCTCCGTCAACTACTTTTACGCATACTCCAGTTATTTCGGGTTTGCAATCTGTATCATTATACTTGCTTAAAATATCGGAAGAGGACATATCGGAATAATAAGTGGGTGGTATGTCATGTGAAAAGCCAGTTCCGGTGTATGCGCTGGCTATTGAAATTGCTCCGATTGCAATTAATAGAATAATCAGTAAAGAAAAGATATGTTTTTTTGTAATGGTCATGATTTTCCCTCCTTATGATATTGTTATAATTATGTGTTAATATAATTTTTGAAAATTGAATAAATAATTTTAATATATAATAAGACCATAAATATATAATATTAAAAATTCTTATTGGGAGATTGTATGTTAATTAAAATTAATGGAGAAGAAATAGACGTGGCAGACGGTTCTTCAATTCAAGATGTAATTGATAAAACCAATGCTCCATATACTCCTGGTAGTATTGTTTGCTTGATTAAGGGTAAAAAGGAACTTGAAAAAAACATTGACAAGTATAAAATTAAAACAAATAAGGGTTCTATTATCATTCAGCTTGATGAATCTGATGAAGCAAAGCCTTTGGTTGATGTTTGGAAAAACCAATATGGGGAATTTGTTGATTTGGATATCAGATGGTCCACTCCTACTGAAGTGGCTATAGGTCCTATAGTAACTGATTTGGAACCGACTTCCGATGAATACAAATATTTTGAAGGGGATGTTGTTTTAAGTTTGTCTAGTTTCAGTAATGAGTCCACTCATTTAATCATGCTTAAAGAGAATACAACCAATGTTTATAGTGTTCCTCCATATAATAAAGGTATTTTTGCTCGTGTTATTGGAGGTAAAAAGACTTTAGAAAATTTAACTGATGATGATTCTGTAACTGGCATCGAACCGATTATAGAAAGAAGCACAACAACTGACAGTGCATCAACATCTGATTTAAGCACAGTATTGGAAGAAGGTAATGAATTATTTACTTATATCTCTATTGAAATTGATGATGAGTCACCAATCTGTGTTGAACACCTGTTTGCTATAATTAAAGATGGCAGAATTAAAGTTTCTTATGACAGTGAATCTTTTATAGGATTCTATCAATTGGAAGGTCTTGAAAAACCTAAAGAGAATACCACTCAAAGGCTTAGGGGAACAATAACTGTTAGAAATAGTGGTAAGGGTGTAGGAAAACTTTTCGTATATCGTGAAAATAGAGTTCTGACTCCAAACCATACTACAGTTGGAAAAATTGTAAAAGGTATGGAAATTATTGATTGTGCAAAAGAAAATGACTTTATCACTGTTAAATCAGAACAACAAAGGTTAGTGTTATTAAATCAAACCCAAGCCGAAGCTACAAGATTGTTATCTGAAGCGGGTGTTGAACATTTAATTGACGGTTTGGTTGATGATGATGCAATCATTGTTGAACAAAATCCTAAACATACAATCGATATCCTAAAAGAAGGACAAGTTATAACTAAGGCTGTTAAAAAAGAGGATATATGTGAAATTAAATTTGTGGATAATGCACCAAGGTCCGTTAAATATTTCAAACTTTTATCCGGTCTTTTAGAAAATCCTATTGGCCAAATAAAAGTTCATTTTTCAGTCCCTGGAATGCACATTGTTATTTTTGAAGGGGATAAAAAACTCGCTAAAGTTTTAATTCCTGAAAATAATCCTGTAGACAAGGTTATACGGGGCCAAATTGGTATTACAAATATGTCTGCAAAAAGTGCCGGTCTGATTGGTGTGAGGTTTGAGGATAATGCTGAGTTTGGACCAACAGCGGAAAATTTCGAATCAACCAATATTATTGGTGATATTGTTTCAGATTATGATTATCTTGAAAAATTAAAAGAGGGAGTTGTAGTTTATGTTGCCGAATCTAACAATGAGTCCTGATTTAGGTACAGAAGATTGGGATCCTGATGTAATTACTCGTATGATTTTTATTGGGCCAGGAGCTCATGTAAGTGAACAAGAAATTGTAAATGAATTTCATTTACTTGATTTGCCACTAACAATAAAAAACACTTGCTATGGCTCTATGATTAGTGGCAAGAGTGAAGATGTTTACAAAGCTATTGAGGAGATAAGAAAACTTGATCCAAACCACATTTTCACAAAAGAAAGAGGTTTTGCTCCAGGTGATCCTAGAAGATGCAGAGGCCATAGGTTTGGACCTCGTGAAGGGTTCCACCAAATGGAGAAGGAATATAGAATACTTGGTTTTGTTTCTGAAGCTTTGGAAAATCCAAAAGAAGTGGAATTGGAAAAGGAAAAACCAATTGATGTTGACGAATTTAAAAGAATCATGAATGAATGTTTAGAAAATAAAGAATAGGTGAAAATATGGTTAAAATAGCTATTTATCCTCCAAACTCATTAATCTTAGCAGATTTACTTGAAAGGAAAGGTCATACTCCTTTAGTTTTACAAAAACAAATTAGGCAGAAAATCAAAGATCCTGAAATCGATTCTCCGCCAATGAACATCACTGAAGAAGACCCTATTAAAGGTCTTAGATATGCTGCAATCGAGGTTCCTTCCGGTGTTCGTGGAAGGATGGCAATTATCGGGCCTCTCATAGATGAAGCAGAAGCGGCAATTGTTGTCGACGGGGCTCCATATGGTTTCGGTTGTATTGGTTGTGCTAGGACAAATGAATTGTCAATATTTTTACTTAGGAATAAGAATATTCCAGTTTTAGAACTTGATTATCCTAACAATCAGGATGAAACATATGTTATGGTAAATAAAATTAACGAATTTGTAGATTCACTTGAAGAAACTGCTGAGGAGGAATAATAATATGGTTAAAATTGCTTTAGTTTCATGTGGAACAGAATATAGTGGAATTCAAAAGGAAATTGAAAAAGCAGCAAACAAATTTGGTGCAGAAATTGTTCTTCCTGAAATAGATTTAGACTACATTGATGAATCTTATGAAAAATTCGGATTTTCAGCTCAAAGTTCAAGCTTGAAATTAATGATTGCAAGAGCTATGGCTATTGTTGAAGGCAGATCCAAACCTGATGCAGTATTTATTGCAACTTGTTTCAGATGTGCAGAAGCGGCTTTAGTTAGAAATGAAGTCAGACGTTTTATCCAAAATAATACTCGTATCCCAGTAGTTACATATTCATTCACCGAAAGAACAAAAGCAGATGAATTGTTTATCCGTATGGAAGCATTGGCCACTACCGTAACTCGTAGAAGCATTCTTGCTCGTGAAAAACAAGAAGGTCTTACTCTTGGTTTGGACTCAGGTTCAACCACTACAAAAGCTGTGCTCATGGAAAACAATCAGGTTATCGGAACCGGTTGGACAGCCACTAAAGACATTATAGAATCTGCAAAAACAGCAGCTGCTGAAGCATTTGGTCAAACAGATTATGATTGGGATGACTTGGATGGTATCGGAACTACCGGTTATGGTAGATTTACCATGGGTCAGGAATTTGGCGCTGAACTTATTCAAGAAGAATTGTCCGTTAATGCAAAAGGTGCTGTATATCTGGCAGATTGTCAAAAAGGTGAAGCTACCGTATTGGATATCGGTGGTATGGACAACAAAGTAATCACAGTTAACAACGGTATTCCTGATAACTTTACTATGGGTGGTATTTGTGCAGGTGCATCCGGAAGATTCTTGGATATGACTTCCCGTAGGTTAGATGTAGATATTACTGAATTAGGTCCTCTGGCTGTACAGGGTGACTGGAGAAAAGCAATGTTGAATTCCTACTGTATTGTATTCGGTATTCAGGACCTTGTTACTACACTTGCAGCAGGAGGTTCTAAAGCCGATGTAGCTGCTGCGGCATGTCACTCCGTATCCGAACAGGTTTATGAACAACAGCTTCAAGAAATTGACATTCGTGAACCATTAATTCAAGTAGGAGGAACAAGTTTAATCTCAGGTCTTGTTGAAGCAGTAAGTGAAACTTTAGGTGGAATTGAAGTTATTGTTCCTGAATATTCTCAACATATCGGTGCTGTTGGGGCGGCTCTTTTAGTATCTGGAATGGGACACAGACAAGATAATAAATAGATTTGAGGTTGATTTAATGTTAGTTGAATGCTATGATGAAAAAGGTGCCGAAGTTTATGAAATCATCATTAAACAAATCTTCCAGGATTTGGTTCTTGGGGCATCTGTAGATGATTTGAAAGCTTATGTCAATCCTGATGATCCGGTATTTGTCTTAGCTATTAAAATGAGAAAAACTTCAAATGCCATTACTTTTGAAGAAGTGGCTAACTTATCTTATGTTAAAGCTGATGATATTACAAGAATCATTATTGATGATGAAAATTATCTTCCGAATATATTGAAACAATTATGGAAAAGATTTTCAAGAGATGAAATTTATCAACCAAATAGATATCAACTTGAAATTACTGGGGACCATTTGGATTTAAAAACCATTGTTGTTGATGACCCTCACTCAAATTTACAAAGAAGAATCTATGATGCTATCTTTAGAATATTGCCTGAAGGTTTTAAAATCATTAAAGACATGTCCACTGAGGATATCGTTGCTGTTGTGGCTACTGATGAGTTAATTAAAGATGCATGGATTGAGAAAGCTAATGAGTATATTGATGAGTTGAACAACGGTAAATAGAAAACTTTATATATTTGTTCGTATCAATACAAATTAACAGGAGTTATATTTTGGAGAAGTGATATTATGGCTGAACACAAAGGTTCAAGATTTGCACATATTACAAAAGCACATCCATGTTTTAATGAAAAAATGCATGATAAAGTAGGTAGAGCGCACGTGCCAGTCGCACCAAAATGTAATATCTTTTGTAACTTCTGTACAAGGGATATTAACAATGAAGAAGATAGGCCAGGTGTTGCAAGCTGTGTTATGAATCCTGATGCTGCGATTAATCACATTAATGAAGTTACTGCTGACGGTCCGATTGCGGTTGTTGGAGTTGCCGGACCAGGCGATTCTCTAGCTAATGAGGGGACTTTTGAATTTTTTGAAAAGTTGGCTAAAGAGCAACCGGATTTGATTAAATGTATGAGTACAAATGGACTTTTACTCCCTAAATATGCAGATAAACTTGCAGAACTTGGTGTAAACTCTGTAACTGTAACAATTAATGCAATAGACCCAGATATTGCAGTTGACATTTATTCTTTCATTAAATATGAAGGTAAAGTTTACAAAGGTTATGAGGCTGTTGAAATATTAATCAAAAACCAGCTTGAAGGTGTTGAAAAAGCGGCAGCTAATGGTTTGGTGGTTAAAGTTAATTCAGTTTTAATTCCTGGATTAAATGATGAGCATATTGTTGAAATAGCTAAAGAAGTTAAAAAAAGAGGTGCTTCCTTAATGAACATCCTACCATTGATTCCTTTAGCAAAAATGAAACATTATCCTCGTCCTGACTGTTCTATGATGGAAAGCGTCAGGGAACAAGTGGAAGAGATTATACCTGTATTCAGGGCATGTACCCAATGTAGGGCTGATGCTTATGGAATACCTGGTAAGAAAAGCGAAGACCATCATTTAGGAATGACTCCTCAAAGTCATTACTAAATTCTTTTTTTTATTTTTTGTATATGTTTTCATATCATTTGGATTATTAAATTATTAATATGGTTGTTTCACATAAATATGTCTGCTAATTAGATGTGGAGTAATTATAATGGGAAAATCAATTATTGCAAAAATTGAAGAATTTATTTTAAAGCATACAAAACCCAAGTATATGGATTCAAAAAGCAAGGTGGAGGATTTTTTATCAAAAAATCCTAAAAGAAATCCTTTTATCAATAAATTCTTTAAAAGCATAGACTTTAATGGGATGCAGGTTTTTACTTTTGGGGATGAAAAATCAGAAAACACCATACTGTATGTACATGGTGGAGCTTTCATTAATGAAATTAACTACCAGCATTTGTTATATTGCAGGAAGCTTGCACGAAAGTTAAAGGCATTTGTGTTTGCACCAGTTTATCCGCTCGCTCCTCATCATAAAGCAATGGAAACTTTTGATGCGATTACTGAACTATATGGATGTTTGCTTGACAATCGCACCAACATTACATTAATGGGCGATTCTGCCGGAGGCGGATTTGTTTTGTCATTTTGCCAATACCTGAACTTGATTGGTTTATCTCAACCGGAACATGTCATAGCCATTTCTCCATGGGTTGACATTTCCATGAGCAATCCTCCATACGATAATGAGAATGATCCTATTTTGGGCGAAATTGGGCTTAAGGAAATAGGCAAATCCTGGGCAGGGGATTTGGATACGGATGATTATAAGGTGAGCCCCATTTTTGGAGATGATGTCGATTTTGCAGATGCGCTTATTTTTGCAGGCACCAATGAAATATTTTACAAGGATATTGAAAAATATGTGGAAAAACTTGAAAATGTCAGATTCATCACCGGCCAAGGCATGTTTCACATATATCCGTTATTCCCATCACCAGAGGCCAGAAAGGCTTTTAAAGAAATAAAAAAAGAGATATTGGATTGAATCATTTCATATATAATATGTATTTTCCTAATCTTGGAATTCTATAGATGATTGCTGCAGCTGCATAGCTGAATATTACCAGTAAAATCCAAAGGATAATAGCTTTAACTGGTTCTGAATATGGAAGCATTGTCACAAATGGAAGTAAAGGCAGTCTGAACATGTTATGTATTAAAAATACTGCAAAGGAGTATTTTGATAATATTTTAACACCGCTGTAAAACCTGACGGTATCCATTCTGGAGCATAGCTCAAATAATGCAAATGAACCGAACAGCACGAACGGGAATTCGTACCACAAGAGGAAATTATATGATTTAATAAATGCATAGTATTGGAAAAGTATGCAGATTATGAATGAAATTATGGTTATTATCACTAATATTTTATTAGAGATGGTTTTAAACTGTCCTTGTTTAACCAGATATCCTAAAATGAGATATATTCCATATATTCCTCCACTGAACCCAAGACAATACTGGATTGTAACTCCTCTGATTCCATTCATGTCACATACGAGTGTAACGAAGGGGAGTATGAATGCCAGAATAGTAAATACTACTGTTGCATTTAAGATAGTGATGTTGTCGAAGTGTTTTAATGCGGCGGTTACAAAGGGCATTGAAAGATACATTCCAATAATCATAGGCATATACCACATATGGCTAAAGAATAGTGATCCTGCCTCTGAGACATTAATGCTGGTGGTTCCGGTAGTTACAAGCTGTAGGAAAATAACATAAATTATGCTCCAGAGTACAGTAACAATGATTAAATATTTGCAATTTTCTTTCCAGAATTTTTGAGTTTTAAGGTCATCATAGTGTCTGTCAAGTAACAAATAACCAGTAATCATTAAAAAGAACGGCACACCGATACGGCCGATAAAAAGAGAGGTGAAATTAAAAATCCGAGAGTAAATTGTATAGTTTAAGATTGTATCAGAACTAATTATGTAGATTCCATCGGTTGCATGAATGTATAGTACTGTTAGAATGGCTATTGCTCGTACTAAATCAATCCATTCAATCCTTGTTTTACCCATTAGATCTCACCACAGCCAAAGTTTTATCATATAATTATTTATTTTTATGGTATTACCTATAAATGTTTCTTATTCGACAACATGTCAACATGTCAACATGTCTGTTATGTGCTATCGGTAATGTGGATTGTATTGTTAGTTTCAGAGAACTAATCTATAAATTAGATGAAAGAGATAATAAAATAAGTAATATTAATTTTATTAATTTTTAAGGAAAAGGATAATATGGTTAAGACTTATGTTTTTGGACATAAAAGTCCGGATAGTGACAGTATCACTTCAAGTTTAGTGATGGCTAATTTGGAAAAAGAATTAGGAAACAGTGAAGCTCAAGCTTGCAGATTAGGTAACATCAACAAGGAAACTGAATTTATTTTAAACTATTTGAACATTGAAGCACCTGAACTTTTGGAAAGTGTTGAAGACGGAGCCAATGTTATTTTGGTGGATCATAATTCTCCTGCGGAATCAGTAGATAATTTGGAAAATGCAAACATCTTAAAGGTTGTTGACCACCATAAATTGGCATTGGAAACTTCATACCCCTTATTCTTGAGATTCGAACCGGTTGGCTGTACCGAAACAATCCTATGCAAATTGTATGAAGAGAATGGTGTTGAAATAACTAAAGAAATCGCAACATTGATGTTGTCAGCTATTATTTCAGACACTTTGCTTTTGAAATCTCCAACCACAACTGAAGATGATAAAAAGGCTGTCGAAAAACTTGCAAAAATTGCCAAAATTGATGCCGAGGAATACGGTTTGGAAATGCTTAAAGCCGGAACAGACCTAAGCAGTTTTTCAATTGAAGAAATTTTGGCTTTGGATGCAAAACAGATTGACTTTAAGGATGTAAAATCAATTGTAAATCAGGTTAACACTGCAGACATTTCAGATGTAATGGCTTTAAAAGATGATTTGGAAGCAGGAATTAATAAGATAATCGATGAGGAAGGTCTAGATTTGTTCATGCTTTTAATTACCGATATTGTAAACAGCAACTCTCAAGTGATTGCTTTAGGTAAAGATGCAAATCTTGTTGAAAAGGCTTATGGTGTAAAATTGGAAGATAATACCGTTTTACTTGAAGGTGTTGTTTCACGTAAAAAACAAGTTGTACCAATAATGACTGAAAATGCATAATTATTAAGGTAAAACTAAACAACAGTGTTATTTTCAATTTTGCATAAAAACTTATAAATGATAACTTGACAAAATAATAATTAAGATGTATTTTTAATACGTCTCTAATCAATCCGTGAGGATATTTTTTAAAAAAGTATAATTATAAATTAATGCTCAAACATTAAACAAAATTAGAAACTAACATTTAATTATACTTTTTTACTATTTTTTTCATGATATTTTTTTAATAAGGTGTTAATATGAAAACACTTGAATGGGAAGATAATAAATTAAAACTTATTGATCAAAGGAAACTTCCTGATGAGTTGACTTATGTTTACTGTGATAATTATCAGGACGTTATTGTTGCAATCAAAAACATGACAGTTCGCGGAGCTCCAGCTATTGGAGTGTCTGCCGGATTTGGGATGGCACTTGCAGAGATTGCGGGCGTTGATTTAGATAAGGCTGGCGATGAAATCAAAGCCGCAAGGCCAACTGCCGTAAATCTGTTTTGGGCAGTTGACAGGGTGTTGAACAGCAAAAACGATGCATTGACTGAAGCTTTAAAAATGTATGAAGAGGACATGGCCACTAATAGGACTATCGGAAAATACGGTGCTGAAATCATTGACGATGGAGACACTGTTTTGACTCATTGTAATGCCGGAGCGCTTGCATGTGTGGATTATGGGACTGCATTAGGTGTTTTCAGAGCTGCTAGGGATGCTGGAAAAAACATTAATGTGATTTGTGATGAGACCCGTCCACGTGGCCAGGGCGCAAGTTTAAGCGTTTGGGAAATGCAACAGGAAAACATTCCCGTTAAATTAATTCCTGATGTTGCATCAGGATTTCTTATGTCCCAGGGCAAAATCGATAAGGTGGTTATCGGTGCCGATAGGATTGCAAAAGGCGGTGTTGTAAATAAGGTAGGTTCATTTATGGTTGCACTTGCTGCAAAGCATCATGATATTCCATTTTATGTAGCTGCCCCTTACTCAACTTTCGACAATGAAATATCAATTTATGATACTATCATAGAAGAAAGGGATGGGGACGAAGTAAGATATTATGGGGGAGCAAGAATCTGTCCTGAAGGAACTGAAGTTATAAATCCGGCATTTGACATAACTCCAAAAGAGCTAATTACTGGAATTATTACAGAAAAAGGAATTATTGACCCAATTTAGTTGATAATTCAATTTTTTTTTTAAAAAAAGAAGTTTTAATTTAAAAAATAAAATAATTATTGAGTTTAGAAAACTCAATAATAATAATAGGATGATGCGGTTGCTAGTACTGCAAAGGCAAGTACAACAGTTATGATGAAGAGAATAACGGAAATTCCAATAATGATTAATCCGTGTTTGTGCACATCTTGGTTATCTCTGGTGTATAAGTAAATACCGATTGCAATAGATGCAATGAGACCAAATATACCAAATAAGAATGTGAGAACTGTTGCACAGATATATCCTATTACGATAGCTGCGGTATGTTTCTCTTCGTTAATTGGTGCTCCGCAATTTGGACAAACAAATTGACCTGCAGGGACCATGGTTCTACATCTTTTACACATAACTTGCACGCCGGCATAGTTATTGGTATTTGCTGTAGTTGTAGTATTTTGTTGTGCTTGGTCTAATGATCCGCCACATTTTGAACAAAATTTGTTGTTCGGATTTTCTTGCTCATGTCCACAACTTGGACAAAATTTTCCCATATAAATTACCTCCAGTTTAATTAATATAATTTAGGCTTTGTAGAAATCCTATTTGATTTTTGCAAAAATTTTTTAAAAATCTATTTTTATTTCTATTTTTACTCAAAATCTCTTAAAATAATCTAATTATTATTTATTTTAAGTTACACTTGA
>Ga0129306_1001494_pt1 | contig 26206 bp, 21 predicted proteins | sample P827metagenome_FD_94438 | JGI IMG/M metagenome (GOLD analysis project Ga0129306, IMG submission 94438) | Capybara group fecal microbial communities from Wisconsin, USA - P827 metagenome | ecosystem: Host-associated > Mammals > Digestive system > Large intestine > Fecal | place: USA: Wisconsin...
TTAAGTTCCCTGAAGACTCCTGGGAGACTACCAGGTTGATAGGATGCAGGTGTAAGCGTCGTGAGGCGTTCAGCCGAGCATTACTAATAAGTCGTGAGACTTGGCCATATCATCGTTTCCGTTTCAAAAACAACAAAAGCGTTCGCGAGTTTGCAAAGCAAACTCGGTAAGCACACTTTAGTGTGCGACATATATTATCCGTCCTGCGTGCTTCTGAATAAGAACTTACGCACTTCGTAAATTGCATTGTATTAAATGCTGGTGGCCATAGTGGAGAGGTAATACCCGTTCCCATCCCGAACACGGAAGTCAAGCTCTCTTACGCCGATGATACTGGATTCGTTCCGGGAAAGTAGGTAGCTGCCAGCTTTTTTTTGTTTAAAGTCACTTAAATCAATTTTCCGTTAAATAAAAAAAAATTTGCAATTTTTGTTTTCTATAGTATCATAAAATACTATGGAAAGAATTTATTATAATCATTTACCTGTTAAAAGTTTTGTTATTGTCATTTTCACTTTATTTCTTACTATATTATTCAGTTCATGTGAAAATTTTATGGATTCATCTTCTGTAAAGGATGAAATTCTCGAACAGATTTATATCAATAACCACGAATGTCCAGTTGCAAAGGAAGTAGTACCTGCATATGACAATAATGGTGTTGCAAAAGATACTTCTATACAAATAACCTTTTCAATACCTGTTGATCCAACTACATTTGAAGAAAATTACACTATAGAAGATTCCAAAGGAAATAATCTGAAAAAATATTATAAAGCCCCAAAATGGAGTAGTGAAAATAGAGTTGTTACAATTCCTGTAGATAAAACGAATCTGATCGATTTGGGTAATAACAAAACTCTAGATATTATTTTAGCTGTAACGACAAAATGTAAAACAAAGGATAAGCTTCCATTACAACAAGCGATTAATCATAAATTTAAGATTCAGAATAAAATTGATGGCAAAGATTTTCCAGAAGCTACCGTAGATAAACCTCTATATTCACTGGAAGGAGTAACAAAAGATCAAGATATAATTATAAATTTTACAGTACCAATAGATATTGATGCTTTTAATGAGAATTATTATATAAGTGATATTAATGGAAATAATTTAACAGACCATTATCTTACACCACAGTTTAGAAATTTGACTGATTCTGATATAAAAATGCAGGTAACAATTGCTGCTAACAAAAAAAATCTTATAGATTTAGGAAATGAAAAAACAATGGATATTATTTTTTCACTTTCTACTGAGTGCAAAACAGAAGATAATCTACAAATAAAACAGGAAGTAAATCACAAATTCAGAATTAAAGATGATATAGAAAGTGATGAATTCCCTATTGCAACTGAAATAGAGCCTTCTTTTAATGATAATGGTGTTCCTAAAGATAAAGAAATAAAGATGAGTTTTACAGTTCCGGTGAATCCAGAGTCCTTTGCTAAGAATTACAGAATAACAGATATTTATGGTAATGATTTGCAACAATATTATAAAGCACCATCTTGGTCAGATAATAATAAGAATGTTACAATTTCTCCTGATAAAACTAATCTGATTGATTTAGGAACAAACAAAACATTAGACATTACCTTTGCTCTTTCTACAGACTGCAAGTCAGAAGATGATTTTTCTTTAAAACAACCTGTTAATCATAAATTCAGAATTAACAATGATGTATCTGGGGGCGAATATCCTGTTGCCACTGTAGAACAACCTCGTTTTTCTGAAGATGGTGTTAAGAAAAATCGTGCAATAATTATTTCTTTTACAAAGCCTATAAAGATTGAAAATTTTGAAGATAATTTTGAAATCAGAGATTCTGCAGGTTATGATATGAAGCAGTATTTTATGAGCCCACAGTGGGCCTCTATGCCTGATGGATCTCTGCAGGTTACAATTCCAGCCAATGAATTAAATCTCATTGATTTACGTGGTAATAAAACTCAGGATATTTTTATTTCTCTTTCAAAAAATTGCCGAACTGAAGATGGAATTCCTTTGAAAGAAGACTTAAATGTAAAATATAGAATTAATGATGAAATTGATAATGAAGCTCCTGTGATTAAAAATACTAAAGCGACTCTTCCAGATTCATTTATTCCAAATAAAGTTGGAAATGGCGTAATTGAGTTTGTTGAAGGAGTACTGACAACAGAATCTGAAGAGGAAATCTGTAAAACAAATCATTTTAATACTAAGTTTAACTTGTATGTTGAAGGAACAGATTATGGCGGAGGAAAGGTAAGTGCAATAATTTCTTACCGCAAGATTTATGAGGTTACAGGAAGTAGTGTTAACGAAGAACCTAAGACTGTAAAACTTAATCTGCTCAATAAAAATGAAGCAGGATTCCTTTGTGATAATTATACCCTAGATCTTTCTGATGAAATGTATAGCGATGGAATGTACGAAGTTAAAATTTATGTACAGGATGCCTATGCATTAAATAGTACAGAATACAAAGTTTATTATGTAATTCGTGATACAAGACTGGCATACAGTGCGAATGCAAAAGTAGGATATTATACTGTAACATTCAGAGATGATGTATCTGAAGGTTATGATTATGAGTCTAATGAGGATTTAATGACTCAATATAATGAATGGAATAGAACTGTACCAACTGTTGAAAGAATCGAAGATGCTCTTAGCCGTTTTACTTTTGATAATATTCCTAAAGATGCATATTTTACTTCTAACGATACTGGAAAAACTTATTCAGATGATCCTGTGAATTTTACTTATTACTTGTCCTGGGGAACTGATATGGATCATATGAGTAATCAGTATAAATTTGAGAATATATATACAGGAAATAATACTTGTGAATTTCCTGTTCTGACTGAATTCAATGAATATCGAGATGCACATGAATATAATGATATAATTTTACAGGCAGCTTATCGTGATACTGTAGGAAATGAAAATGATTTAATAGTTTTGTATCCAAAAAAAGTTCAGTTCTACAATTATGTTGTTGAAGATGATGAAGAGAATACGAAAAAAGTTACATTGAATTTTGAAGATATGTCATCAAGTAATTTTACTCGATTTGCAAATATACCTGAGCGAGAGGTTTTTGCTAAATACCGTGTTTTCTATGGTAAAGTGGATGAAACTAAAGATGAAAGAATTACTGATCTTAAAAGAAATACTGCTGTACCATGGGAACAGGATATATGGAGTAGTATAAGCGATAGTCATGTTTTAAGAAAACTTGAATCTGATTCCGAATACTATGTTTATATTCAAGCAAATTATGAAACAAATTCTTTAGTTAATGGCCAGTGGAATGGCGGATTTTTTGGGGCTTTGCAAAGGGTTATTGTAAACACTGGAATATCAGGTTCATCTTCTGTAGAAAAACCAGAATTTACTTTTACAAAAAAATCAGCAGGTGTTAATACAGCACTTTTTAATGTTACCGCTACAATTACAAATCCACAGGAAAATATAAAATATGTTCCATGTTACAGTACTGATGGTGGAGAAAATTGGATTTATTATGAAGCAAATGATTCTGAAGAGTTTACCTTTGCAGTTACGAATCCACTAAGAGCTCCTTTTGGAAAAGATGAAGCCTGGGGTACAAAAACTGGAAACCATGTAGATGCTTGGGATGAAAATCCTGATACTCATGAAGATAATACATATTTTACTGCTGTTCAAATTTGTAAAGGCAGATATGGATATCCAAATGTATCAGCTAAAGTAAAGGTTCTTGCTGTAAGTAATAATATAACTGTTGAATCTGATGTGCAGAATATTGAATTCTCCGAAGACGATGATAATATTCCTCCAACAATCGCAAAAGATATCACTCAACATGATTCAAGGCTTTCTTATGATGGACATTTTTATCAATATGAAAATATTGTAAGGGAAGCAGAAGGTCATTTGTCTGAATTCTTCCAATATTATTATACACCTTACCAGGAGTCCTGGGGTGACAGTCTTTCTGTTCTTAGTCCAGAAGAAATAGAAGTCCTTCCTGGTGGTATAACAACATATCAGTCTTCTTGTTATAAAAAAGAAAATGGAGAAGGTGCAGACTATACAATTGATTTAAAAATACCAATTTATGGACTTGAAGATGGACATTATATGTTATTTGGAAAAGTAACTGATACCTATGGTAATTATACATACCTTACACTAGGAAAGGTTCATATAGGTTCATTTAAAGAAAAACTAAAAGTTGAGTATGATCAGGAACATAATAAAATAATTGCAACTTTGCCTATTCATCCGGATGAATATTTTGAAAGAAATATGATAAATATTCAGCATATCTGGTATGGACATAATAAATATTCTATGGAATGGGAAACAAAAAATAATGAACTCTATGGATATTTAAATGAACTTCAAGATTGTGAAACAGTATATGAAGGCGGAAAAACTCAACTTCGTTATGAAACTACTAATGAGATAAGTAATGACATTGCAACTGTTTTGCCAAAAGAGCCTGATTCTTTAACAAATGAATATAGACTAGAAAAGGTTGAACCATATCAGTTTTATAAAGTTACAATGCAAGGCTTTAATGAAAATCCTTATGATGAAGGAAGTAGAAAAGGGGTTGATAGAAAATATGGAAGACCTTACAGTAATTATAATCCATCAAATATTAATAATACGGACAATGAATATCTGTATACAAGGCGTATAAAAGGCTGGGTTGATAATGAAACAGAATATGATTTATGTACAGAAGAAACGGTATCAAATACAGTCTATCTGTATATTCCACCAACAAGAGAACAGGATCCTGGCTGGTATCAAGATCCTGTAAAGTCTTCTTTTATTGTTAGTACTGCAACACCTCGTTCAAATAAGGATTATTTAGTTAATGTTATTGCCTCTAACCGTGATTTAGGAAATGATATAACTGAATGGGAAAAACGTGGTAAAATAATAAAGAGTCATCAGTATAACAAGACTATACCAGAATCTTATGATAGCGAAGGGGATCCTATCTGGGATGGAAATTATGTAGATAATCCAGCTTTTAATACCTTTAATGATTCTGTAGCTGCACAAGATATGGTTGAGTCTCATGAAAAAGGCTTTATTTATTATGTTGTAACTGCACATTTTGCTGATAATTCTAGTGCAATATCAAATGTCTACACAATGTACGGCTTTTAGGTTATAATGGCTGTCAATTAGATACTTGATTATTGAATGGAAGAAATTGTGAAATTTGATGGACTTATTTTGGATGTTGACGGTACAATATGGAATACAACAGGAATTGTTGCAGAGGCTTGGAATAAAACAATAGACGATAATTTTCCCCAGGTTGCCCATGTTACTGCAGATATTTTGAAGGGGCAGTTTGGGAAAACTATGGATGTTATTGCTGACAATCTTTTTGGTATATTGACTTCAGCTGAAAAAAAAGTCCTGATGGAAAAATGCTGTATATATGAACAGAAGGCTCTTTTAGAAAATGCTGTAGATATTACATACGAGGGTGTGCTTGATACATTAAAAAAGCTTTCTGCTCAGCTTCCAATTTTTATCGTTAGTAACTGTCAGAGTGGTTATATTGAACTGGTAATTGAGAAAAACAGAATCACAAGTCTTATTAAAGATTTTGAATGTTTTGGAAATACCGGAAAAACAAAAGGTGAAAATATAAGGCTTATAGTTGAACGTAATGGTCTGAAAAATCCGGTCTATGTTGGTGATACACAGGGGGACTATGAAGCCTGCAAGGAAGCCAATGTTCCATTTATCTGGGCTGCCTATGGATTTGGCAAGCCCGAAGATGATAACTATTATGCAAAGATAGATTCTTTTATTCAGCTGGAATCTCTTTTGTAGTTTCTTCTGAATTATCTGAGAATGATTTTTTCAAAAGAATTGGAACAATCATTGAAGAAACAATAATCAAAAGAATTACTGAAGTGAAATATTTTGAATCAACAAGTCCTGCAGAAAGGCCCTTTGTTGCTACGATAAGGGCTACTTCACCACGAACCATCATTCCTTCACCAATCTGAAGACATTCTTTCCAATTATATCCAAGAAGCTTCGAGATTCCACCACAGCCAATAATTTTAGAAAGACATCCGACTATTACAAACGCAATTGAGAACCATAAAAGATTCAGATTCATTCCAGAAAGATCTGTTTTCAATCCAATGCTTGCAAAGAAAATTGGACTGAAAATCATATAGGCATTAATATCAATTTTTGATTCCATGTATGAAGCATCACTCAAACTGCAGAATACGATACCTGCAATATATGCTCCTGTAATATCAGCAATTCCAAAAAAGTGTTCAGCACAGAATGCAAAAATCAATGCAACACCTAGAGCGTAAATCGGGATTCGTCGTGAACGAGGATGGCGTTTATCATACCAGCGGAAAAGTCTGTATACGATAAAACCTGCAATGATTGCGCAAACAAAGAAAGCAAGAGTCTTCAATATAATTCCTAGATATCCGCCTTTACCGGAACTTACACCAAGCACTATTGTAAGCACAATGATTCCAATTACATCATCAATTATAGCGGCGCTTACTATAGCCTGGCCTACATCAGATTTAATTTTTCCAAGTTCTTTAAGAACAGCTACTGTAATACTAACAGAAGTCGCAGTAAGTATTGTTCCGATGAAAACACACTTAAAAAAGTTCTGGCTTCCCCAGTTATCAAAACCGAAAAAGAACATAGCCATAATTGTTCCCATAATAAGAGGAACAAAAACACCGAAAATCGCAATAAGGGTTGCCTTGAATCCAGACTTTACAAGTGACTTCATATTAGTTCCAAGACCTGCAGAGAACATAATAAGAATTACACCGATTTCAGACATATATGAAATAAACTGATTTGCTTCATTATAAATGACGTTAGCATCTGTCTTACCAAAGTTTCTGAAAAATGGAAGAAAACGTAATAAAAGACCTGCTACAATCATTCCGGCAACCTGTGGAATGCCGATCTTTTTTGCAAGTACGCCAAAGTACTTTGCTACAATGACGATAATACCTACTGAAAGCAGAATGTGAAGAATGATTTCAGTATTTGGAAGTGCTGTATTCATATCATTTGCTCCATTGCAATAATATAGAGAAAACTCTAAAAAAAATTGAATTATTATATATTTAGGAAAGATTTTGTTCAATATAAGTGTTATAATTATATGCATTCTAAATGTATTATAAAGACTTACTCTTACGGGAGAAAAATATGAAAAAACGCATTTCATTCTATTCTATAATTATCTGTTTCTGTTTTATGTTTTTGTCATGTGCAACAACTGTAAATGTAAAACTTACTCGTCCTGCTCATCTAGACTTGAATGGTGCCCGAACAATAGCAATCCTTCCGTTTAAGCCTTGTGCTTATTACAAGGATTATAATACATCTCTTGGAATGGAAATCCTTATCAATTCTTTCTATCAGATATTCGATATCCGAGATCCTGATGAACAGCTTGCAATTGACAGTCTTCGAACTCAGATTGAAAGAGGTCTTCTGGATTCTCCATATATTAAACTTGTAAGTTCTGAAGCCGTAGAAAATGCAAAACGAAAAGGTCAATTGAATCCTGCAGATGTATATCTTATTGGTGAAGTAACCTATTTTGATATAGATGATTCAAAATCTGAAGAAAGAAAACTGGTGAAGGCTGCAAAAGGCGATCAGAAGGCTGAGTATGAAATAGTAAGATACTGGAAGAGAACTGCTTATTTCAATTTCAAATATCAGGTTGTTGACAGCTATACAGATAAGGTAATTTCTTTTGATGAAGTTCGTATGCAGGAAACTTCTTCAAGATATGAATCAAAGAAATCTTTACCGAGTGCCTATACTTTACTGGAATCTGATATACGTGCTGCTTCAAAAAGAATATTACAGGATCTTCAGCCGTATGTAGTAACAAAATCAATAAAGCTTCTTGAAGTAAAAACAAAAGACAAGGAATTAAAAACTAGAATGAAAGCGGCAGATGAGCTTGCAAAAAATAATCAGATTCAAACTGCAAGTTCTGAATTCCAGAAAATTTATGAAGAGACTGGACTAATTGAAGCTGGTTATAATGCTGCAATTCTTCAGGAGGCATTAGGAAATCTTTCTATTGCAGAAAATATGATGCAGGAAGTTTATTTAGCAAATCCTGATTCAAGAGTTGCAAAAGGATTAGCTGATATTCAAAGTGAAATAAATATGGCTAATCGTCTGAAAAATCAGATAAAGGATTCTGCTGCCGGTTCTGATGATTCAGACGACTATGATGATATTGATTTTTAATCAGTAATAGAGCTTCCATTTTTCGGTAAGCTCTTTTGCATTTGTAAACAGTTCTGCATGAATTCCAAGTGAAGCAGCTGCCTGTACATTTTCCAGTTTATCATCTGTGAAAAATGCATTTTGCGGCTCTGTTTCTTCTGCCTCTAAAATCAGTTCAAAAAAATGTGGATCTGGTTTTGCACAGCCAATTTTGTTTGAAGCATAAGTCTGATTAAAAAAAGAATAATCTCCACGCTCCATATGATTTTCCCAGTGGCTTTGAATTGTATTTGTTCCACAGACAACACGGTGTTTCTTTTTTAAGGCCTGCACAAGTTCAATAGTTTGAAGATTCTTTGAAGGATGGAAAAAAAGTCTGAAAAGATCAGTGGTTACTTCAGGAACCTGCAGAAAATTATCTTGTGTTTTTAGAGTTGTAATTCTATTGTTAAATTCCTTCCAGAATTCAGCGCTGGAAATATTTCCTATGTTTAATTCATGTTCTATATTATGATTATTAAGTTTGCAGATATCAAAAAAATCAGTTTTTGAAAGATTTAATTTGTTGTAGATTGAATCCATCTTAAAGGTGTTTGTAACGACACCACCCATATCGAAAATAAAAAGCATATTGTGATTATGGTGTAATTGTGGTGAATAATCAAGTTTGATATAATGGAATATATGAGTATGAATAATTTTCCGAGAGTTTTTCTGAACAGTAAAGAAGAAAAGGAAATCCAGCAGGGATTCCCATGGGCCTTTGATAATGAAATCTCTCACATAAAACACAGAGCAGACGAGAAATCTGAATGGAAAAATGAAAGCCTTAAAGAGTGCACCGTAGAAGATGGTGCTACAGTAGAAGTTTATACAAAGGCTGGCGGATTTCTTGGAACTGGTATTATTAATAAAAAATCAAAGATTACAGTAAGAATTATTGGCAGTGAACATGCAGATGTAATTATGGCAGATACAGCTGCATTTTATGAAAAGAAGATTCTTGATGCCTATAATATGCGCCGCATGTTCTATAAAGACAGTGATTCTTATCGCTTGATTTTTGGTGAAGCTGATTTTATTCCAGGTCTTATCTGTGAACGTTTCTGCGATGAAAAGGGTCGTAAGATAATTGTTGCACAGTTTCTTTCATTATCATGTGAAGTTTTCCGAAATGAAATTATTGCAGCGCTTAAAAAGGTTTGTAAGCCAGATGCAATTTATGAAAGAAGTGATGCATCTGTTCGCGATAAGGAAGGTCTTCCTCAGACAGCAGGCTGGATTTTTGGAAGTGGAGATACAATTTTTACAATTGTTGAAAATGGAATAAAACTTGGTGTAGATATCGCTAATGGTCAGAAAACAGGTTACTTCCTGGACCAGAAATTCAATCGTACTGCTGCTGCAAGCTTCTGTAAAGGTAAGTCTGTTCTTGATACATTTACTCATACAGGTGCTTTTGGACTTAATGCTTTTAAGAATGGAGCACGCGAGGTTACTTCGGTAGATATATCTCCAGAAGCAGTTGATATGGTAAAGCATAACATTGAACTCAATGGTGCAGAAAAGGTTATGACTGCAGTATGTGCAGATGTATTTGATCTTCTTAAACAGTACGAAAATGATGGCCGAAAGTTTGATGTAATTATTCTTGATCCTCCTGCTTTTACAAAATCTGCAAAAATGATTGAAAAAGCTTATGGCGGATACAAGGAAATCAATCTACGAGCTTTGCGTCTTTTGAACGAAGGTGGTATTTTAGTTACCTGTTCATGTTCTCATTTTATGGAAACAAATATGTTCTGTGATATGCTTATGCATGCTGCAATGGACAGTCACAAGCGTCTTCAGATTCTCGAAAAACGTGGGGCAGGACCTGACCATCCTGTTCTTCTTGGCTATCCAAAATCAGAATACTTAAAGTGTGTGGTTTGCCGTGTCCTCTAGTGCTGAAAAAAAATATAACTGCATAATAATTCTCGGACCAACAGCTGTTGGAAAAACTGCAATAGGAGTTGCTCTTGCCCGTGCATTTAACGGTGAAATTATTTCAGCGGATTCACGCCAGACTTACCGTCATCTTGATATAGGTTCTGGCAAAGATCTTGCAGATTATGCTGCAAGCGAAGAAGGACCTGCTGTTCCATATCATCTGATTGATATAACTGAACTGCCGGCAGAATACAACGTTTACAATTATCAGCAGGATTTTTATAAGGCTTTTAAGGATATTACAGAGCGGGGGAAGCTTCCTGTTGTTGTCGGTGGAACTGGTATGTATATTGATGCCATTGTACGCGACTACCAGCTGGTTATTCTTCCGGAAAATAAAAAACTGCATGAAGAGCTGGAAGCAACTCCACTTGAAGTGCTTGCAGAACGTCTTATAAAACTTCAGCCTGATTTGCATACAAAATGTGATTTGCTTGAAAAAGATCGTGTTATCAAGGCATTGGAAATCATAGAAGCAAAAAAGCAGGGCCTTGATTCTACTTCTGTTCAGCGACCAGATATTCGTCCATTTATAATTGGAACAACTTTGCCACGTCCTCAATTATGGGAAAATATCAGTATCAGATTGCGTGAAAGACTTGATAATGGAATGATAGAAGAAGTTCAGTCAATTCATGACAGCGGAATAAGCTGGGAAAGACTTGAAAAGCTTGGTCTTGAATATAGATTCTGTTCTCAATTTTTGCAGGGACAAATTGCTTCAAAAGAAGATTTGTATGAAGGTTTGTTTGTTGCAATTCGGCAGTTTGTAAAAAGACAGGAAACCTGGTTCCGCATGATGGAAAAGAAAGGTGTTGAGATTCACTGGCTGGATGCGGGTTCTAAAGAAGAAAGAATTAAGCAGGCGAAAGAATTAGTTACTTCGTTAAAATAAAAAAATTGCCGGTGGTGTAGCCGGCAATTCTTTTTAACAAGAGGACTTTTCCTTTTTTAATTATATCTAGTTAGGCATTAACAGCCATCTTTACAGTTTCAGTAATTTCTGTAAGATAACCAGTACGGATGCAGCTATCAAAAAGTTCCTTTGAAATGTAGTCAGTCTTTACGTCTTCGTATCCGTCCATATCACGAACGATTTTTACTACGAATCCATCTTCCATCTCGCGAATGATTGTCATGTAATCTGTGTTCTTTCCAATGCTTTTGAGTGTGTATTTTTTCATTTTCTTTTTACTCCCATATATAAAAAATGATTTAAAGTGTCACGCAAAACTGTCACATTACTCTTATTTTCGGTTATAATAGAAATAATGTTAGAAGAATTTGCAAAAAATATGCAAAAAAATACAGATTTTTCTCAAAAAATACTCTTTGATGCGCATTTTCACTATGCTGTTTGTAAAGAAATGGGGATTTGCCAGCTTCCAGAGAACTGGCAGGGGATTTCATGCGCACATTCAAAACATGAATTTGAAATACAAAGTGAAGCTCCATCGTGCGTAATTCAGGCATATGGAATGCATCCGCAGAATGCTGCAAATGAAAATATCAAGGAAGCTTCAGATTTTCTTGAAGATTTGCTAAGCAAAAATCTAATCTCTTTTATTGGTGAAGCGGGTTTTGATTATTTTACAGAAGAGTTTAGAAATGCGGCTGATTTACAGGAAGAAATCTTTAACATACAGCTGGAACTTGCGCTGGAATATAAAATGCCTCTCGTAATCCACTGCAGGAAAGCTAATCATAAATTATTTGAATATTCTAAAAAACTAAAGCAACTTCCGGAAGTACTCTTCCATTCCTTTATGGGGCCACCTGTAGAAGCGCAATCTTTACTGAATCACGGAATAAACGGATATTTCAGTTTTGGAAAACAATTACTTAATGGTAATAAAAAGGCAATGGCTTGTGTGCGCGAACTTCCCGCTGATCGAATATTAGCCGAAACCGATGCTCCCTTCCAGTTTCTAAAAGGAGAGAAATATACAACTCCTGCAGATATAATAAAAATAGCTAACTTGTTACATAATATTTGATTTTTTGTTATATTGTATATATGAGCAAAAAATCAGAACTTACAAACGAATTCAAAAGATTTAGACTTTTTACATTTATAGAACTCGGTGCTGCAGCACTTTTTACACTTTTTACAATCAGTTTTCATGCAGATATATCGCTTTTAGCATTTCCTCTTGCAATTATTTATTTTGCAATAACCTGCTGGTTTTTATTAAAAAAACTTGTTATTGATACAGATGGAAAGCATTTGTATGCTGCAATTAAACTCAATGAATATCTTCCATATTTATTCTTTATTACCTTTATTTTACGACGTGCCGGAAAAACTGGAACACCATTTGTTTTAGATTTTTTTGCAGTGCTTTCCTGGTTTGTTGTTTTTGTACTTGCATATTTTAATTCCCGCGTTTTATATCCTGCAAAGAATGCAAAAATCATTCAGGGCTGGAATGTAGCTCCAGTTGAAAGAAAGTTCAAAGGAATGGGAAAAGTTTTATTTGAACTTGTAGACTGGGTAGATGCTTTTTTCTGGGCAATTTTTACAGTTTTAATTTTCCAGATTTTCCTTTTACAGTTGTATGAAATTCCATCGGAATCAATGGTTCCAACCTTCCTTATTAAAGACCGCGTTTTTGTTTCGAAAATTGATTGCGGTCCAAAGTTTCCACTTACTGATGTAGGTCTTCCTGAATTCAGAAAATATAAAAGGGGAGATACCATTGTTTTGAGAAATCCTCATTATACAATGGATAGAAAGTCAGAAGTAAAAACTGTAACTTCTCAGCTTATTTATATGCTCAGCCTTACAACAATTAATTTGAATAAGGATGCTGATGGTGAATTAAAGGCTGATCCTCTTGTAAAACGAATCACAGGTCTTCCCGGGGAACAGCTTGTAATGCAGGATGGAACCCTTTATCACAGGACTCAGGCTAGTGATGTCTTTGAACCGGTAGCATTGGATTCAAAATATGCTACCTGGAATCTTAATGCAGTAAATCCTAAATTAAAAAAATATGTTCAGCATTTTCCTTTTGATGCAGCTGAATATCAGAAGATGCTTGATTTTGAAGATACTCGCCGTAATTATGATTTGGATGCGGCTGAATTCCATGCATACGAACTTGCCCGTCAGTTCAGAAATATTTCTGTAGTAAATAAAGATGCAGGTAAATTTTCAAAACCGGAGCTTTATGAAGGCCAGTTATTCCGCAATAAAAATGAATTGTTTAAGCGTATGTATATGCAGCAGGGCGGTGCAGACTGGTTTGAAAACTTTATGACTTCATGGGTAGCTTCAAAAAATGAAGTTCGTGATGTTTATGCTGAGTCAAATTACCGCTTAAATGTAATGGCAAAAATCATCTTTGGAAAAATGATGGTTGAATATGCAAGATTCTATACTGATGGACTTGATGAACGAAAATGGGATTCTCAGCCATCAATTAAGGATTTGATGGAAGAAATTGAACTTCATTACTGGTATGTTCAGAATCTTCTTGATTCACGCAATATGCCTGTATTCCCTGCAAATGACAGTGAGGGAAATCCACAGTATATTCCTTCAAACTGCTATTTTATGATGGGAGATAACCGTTTTAATTCTCTTGATTTAAGACATTCTTATGATTATTCAGAAACAGCCCTGGCAAAAGCAGATCCGCTTTCTATTACATATTACTCTTTGATGTCTCCACAGTATATCAATAAGAAATATATTATTGGTAAACCTGTATTCAGATTCTGGCCGGCTAGCCGTTTGGGTAAGGTATAAAAAATCCGGTGGTTTCGACGAGTTCAACCACCGGATCTTATATTTTAATTATCTAAAATTCTAACGTCCACAACAGTTCTTATATTTCTTACCACTTCCACATGGACATGGATCATTTCTTCCAACCTTCGGCATTGTGCGGCGGACTGTTACGTTGTCGCCTTGTGAGCGCTGATTCATTGCGCTGTTTACTGCCTGGCGGCGTGCCTGATCTCCGTTGAAATTAGAGTGTGCACTGCGTTCTGCTGTGTTCTGTGCCATTTGAGCGGCTGTGTTTCCAGCTTCTGAGTGTTGTGCGTTCATGCCCTGCTGCTGAGCTTCAAGCATTCGGCGGCGCTGTTCAGCGGCTTCTGGTGAAAGCTGTACGCGTACACGGAATACACGTGACATTACAGAATTGCGGATTGTATCGAGCATTTCATCAAAGATATTAAAGCCATCAATCTTATATTCTGTAAGAGGGTTCTTAGAACCATACTGTCGGAGAGCAACTGCTTCACGAAGTCCTTCGAGAGTTTCAAGCTGATCCAGCCATTTCTTATCAATCATCTGAATGTACTGATAACGGATAAACATATTAAAGTTTTCTTTACCGGCAAGAGTTTCTTTTTCAGTGATATCATTCTGAAGAGCTGCAAGAACTGCTTCTCTTGTATATCCGTCTGAAGGAAGCTGAACTGCAAAAGTATTTCTGATTTTTTCCTGAAGTTCAGAAAGTGGCTGTGTGCTGTTTTTATTATGCTTTGCTTCGTATTCGTAGTTATCAAAGAGAGCTTCAACTTCATCGCGTGCATTGTTCATTACGCGTTCAGAAAGGTTGTCGTCTCCAAGAATTGTATCGCGCTGTTCGTAGATAACAGTACGCTGTTCATTCAATACATCATCATAATCAAGCAGATGCTTACGAATTTCAAAGTTGCGGTCTTCAACCTTTTGCTGTGCCTTTTCAATTCCCTTGTTAAGCCACGGATGATCAATTGGTTCGCCTGGCTGCATACCGATTCGGCTCATCATTGCCTTCATGCGTTCGCCGCCGAACAATCTCATAAGATCATCATCCATAGAGATGTAGAACTTTGAGCGTCCTGGGTCACCCTGACGTCCAGAACGTCCGCGGAGCTGGTTATCGATACGGCGAGATTCATGACGCTCTGTACCGATTACATAAAGACCACCGAGGGCTTTTACTTCCTCGTAATCCTTTTTCCAGTTTTCCTTTTCAATTGCAAGTGCTGCCTTGTACTGTTCTTCTGTGGCATTTGTTCCGGCACGTTTCTGAGCGCGGAATTCCGGGTTACCACCAAGCTTAATATCAGTTCCACGACCAGCCATGTTAGTTGCGATTGTTACGGCACCTTTTGCACCTGCTTCGGCAATAATCATAGCTTCGCGGGCATGGTTTTTAGCATTCAAAACTTCATGGCGGATTCCCTTACGGGTAAGAAGGGCAGAAAGGTGTTCTGATTTTTCAACTGATACTGTACCAACAAGAACCGGCTGGCCTTTATCGTGTGCTGCTTTAATTTCGTTTGCAATTGCTTCCCATTTATCTGCTTCGTTGAGGTAAACCTCATCATTTTCGTCCTTGCGGGCAACAGGAAGGTTTGTTGGAATAGCAACAACGTCGAGGCCGTAAATCTTATTGAATTCGACAGCTTCAGTTGCGGCTGTACCAGTCATACCAGAAAGCTTGTCGTACATACGGAAGAAGTTTTGGAATGTAACTGTAGCCATTGTGCGGTTACGCTGTGCAATGCGGATGTGCTCTTTAGCTTCAATAGCCTGGTGAAGACCATCAGAATAGCGGCGGCCTTCAAGAACACGACCTGTAAACTCATCAATAATTTCGACTTTTCCATCGCGGATAAGATAATCAACATCATTATGGAAAAGAAGGTGAGCGCGCAGTGCCTGTGTGAAGTAGTGAGTATATTCAAAGTTCTCTTCATCTTCGAGAGAACCGGTAATCAGATTGTGCTTATGGAGAATGTCATTGATGTGGAGCATACCCTTGTCTGTGAAAGATACACGCTTTGATTTTTCATCAATTGTGTAGTCTCCTTCAATTGCGGCACGCTCTTCTGGAGTCATAAAGGTTTCATCAGGATATTCACCAGTTTTCGGATCCTTTGCAACTTCCTTGAGTTCTCCAACATATTTATCTACTTCATGATATTTATAAGTATCATCTTCACCGGCACCAGAAATAATAAGAGGTGTGCGGGCTTCATCAATCAAGATAGAGTCAATTTCATCGACGATACAGTAATTAAATCCGCGCTGAACTTTATCCTTAAGATCAACCTTCATGTTATCGCGAAGGTAATCAAAACCAAACTCGTTGTTAGTTCCGTAAGTTACATCGCAGGCATAATTTGCTTTTCGGGTTTCATTGTCCATGCTTGAAAGAATTGAACCAACTGTAAGGCCAAGATAGGTAAAAATAGGACGACGTGAATTAGCATCGCGTTCTGCAAGGTAATCGTTTACAGTTACAACGTGAACACCTTTTCCTGTAAGTGCATTAAGGTAGGCTGGAGCTACGGCAACAAGAGTTTTACCTTCACCAGTCTTCATTTCAGTGATTTTTCCCTGATGAAGATTGATAGAACCCATAATCTGAACATCAAAAGGACGTTCACCGATTACTCTCCATGAAGCTTCACGACAAAGGGCAAAGGCCTCAGGGAGAATATCATCCAAAGTTTCACCTGCTGCAAGGCGTTCCTTAAATTTCTGTGTCTGCTGTGGGAATTCTTCTGGTTTAAGTGATTTTGCCCATTCTTCTTTTGCGTTTACAGCGGCCAGAATAGGCTGAAGGGCTTTTACATCGCGGTCATTCTGAGTACCGAAAATTGCGGTAAGAACTTTATCAATAAACATATTTTTTCCTTAAATTCAAAATTTTAGATATATTATTATAACCTATAATTATTAAATTTACTATAATATTCTTCGCGTCGGCAACAAAAATAATCTACTTTCAAAAAATCCTATTTGTTTATATAATGATATTTATGAGAAAAACTTTGCTTGCAGCTGGACTTTTTATATCAAGCATCATTTTTACTTCCTGCCTTGGTAACGAAACAGTTCAGTCTATCAGCGAAACAGAATTATTTTCACTTCCTTATGGCAACTTTGAAGAGCAATTGAGCGTTTCAGATTTAAATGATGTTGGTAACGTTCGTTTTGGAATTGCAATGCAGGACGGTTTCTTTTATATCGTAAACGGTGAATCAAAAAAAATTCTTGAACTTAATTCATATGGTGATCTTCTTTCGCTTTTTTATAATGAAGATTCACAGACTGCACGGCTTCTTGAAAATTCCAATCGTCCAGATATAAGCATTCATCATGAAATATCTTATCCTTTTGACTATCCGGGAATGGTTGCGGTAGATTCAAATAAAAATGTTTACACAGTTTGTTCAATTCCATGGGACAGGCAGGAAAAAAGTGATGATGGTACAACACTTTACAGTCATACAGTTTTGCGATTTGCCCGCGATGGTTCTTCTGTAGATTATATTGGTCAGCAGGGACCTGGCGGAACTCCATTTCCATTTATCAAAAATATCTATACAACTTCTAAAGATGAGCTTGTAGTTGTAGCTTCTTCTTCAACAGGGCTTTTAGTTTACTGGTTTGCAAGTGACGGCTTTCTGAAGTATATGATTCCGGTTACAACTCGTGATGCACCTGCCGGGGAAGATAAAGAAAATCAAACAGATTCCTTTCTTACAATTCAGAATGTAGTACCGGATCCTGTTTCTTATAAACTTTATGTTCAGATAGATTATTATTCAACTTATATCGATGAAGATTCAAAAGTACAGTCTGGAATAAATTATATTCAGACCTTATTGTATCCGTTGAATATTGAAAGCGGAACTTATGAAGAACCGGTTTCTGTTCCTCCTTACGAAGAGTCAGTTGTTTCGGATTATAGTAAGCTTACTTATCGAATCCCTTATGATTTCCTTGGCGTTACAAAAAATGGCTGGAAGTTCTTTATCGTAAAAACTGAAGACGGATTTAATATTGAAATGATGCAAAGCGAAAGTCAGAAGATTCTTCGCCGTCATTTTAAGGCCGTTCATTCAAATATTGTTTATGATACGATGTGTCTTTCTCAGGATGGTATTCTGACAGCACTTTATCTTGAAAAGGAAAAAGCACGCGTCGTTTGGTACAGAACTGATAATCTGATTGATGCGATTTTGAAGAATTAAATGTTTGAAGATGTTGAAGAAATTGTGCCTGATAATGAGGCCGATAAAAATCTAAAATTTTATTATAACCGCGAAGAACGTATTGCAAAGGCTCCAAAACTTGTTCAGGATTATTACAATGGCAAAATGAAACCTATCCGCGGGTTCAGGATTTTTCTTACACCACAAAACCGTTATATATTTTTTGCACTGATTTTTTTTGTAGGCGCAGCCTGGATTTACACCGGATTAAACAAAACTCGTGCAGGTACAACCTTGCAGGGGGTTAATTTTGAACTGACTGCTTTTTCGTATGAAGAAGAGGTGTATGTTTCACTTCAAATGAAGCGGAGTAAAAAAGCAAAGTCTAATATGCCCCTTCCTGTGGAAGCTGAGTTTTTTGCAATTGACCCGAATAATCAGGTAGGGGACAAACGAAATGGGCAGCTGGTTTATGATGAAGGCGAAAAGTATATTCGTACAAAGTTTACTGATTATGATATAATAAGAGTAGATGTTATTTTGAATGCGGGGGGCACCGAGAAGGAGCTTTCTGCGGAGGTTAAGAGGTAGTTTATGAGCCGGTCGATTGCCTGCATAGATTATAGAAATGGAAAGATATTTATAGCAAAACGCCAGATGGTTGGTGATATGGGCGGACGCTGGGAATTTCCTGGGGGTAAAATAGAAGAAGGCGAAGATTTAAAAACTGCTGTAATCCGGGAGATGCAGGAGGAATTTGGGGTTACTGTGAGTGTAGGGCAGAAAATCACAAGCGGAAGCTTTACTCACCGCGATAAGCCATGTACTCTTGATGTATTTTCAATTCATTTCCCACATGACGGAATGAAAGATCGTTTTATTCTGACTGAGCATACTGATTATAAGTGGGCTAATCTCGAAGATATTCCTGGTTTGAACTTTGTTGATTCAGACCTTTCTGTTTATGACGCTGTAAAAAAGTGGTGCGAAAATGAAAAATAATATCTGTGTATGTGCGCTTTTTATGTTTGTTGCGGCGCTTTTTATTTCCTGTTCAAAAAAATCAGAAGAAAAAATCATATTTGATAATAGTCAGCCTTTGGCTCTGGCTCCAGATGTTGAATGGGCTGTAGTTGTAGAACCTTATGCAGTTTTTAAAGATACTGATGAATGGGGGGCTGCAACTGTGGGGCATTGTCGCAAGGGAGAAATCTTGCAGGTAAAGGGAAAGTCCGTAGATGCTGCAAAAGACACCTGGTACTTTTTTGAAGGCGGATGGCTTCCTCAAAGTTGTGTTTCAATTTTCAGTAACAGATATAAAGCGGAGACAGTTTCAAAAGGGCTTTTAAGCAGCGAAAATTAAACGGGTATAAAATGACACAAAGCAAAATCAACATAATTGCAGAAATCGGAACATCTCATGAAGGCTCTATCGAAAAAGCTCGTGCTTTAGTTGATGCAGCGGCAGATTCCGGGGCTGACACTATAAAGTTTCAGTGGGTTTATGCAGATGAGATTTTGCACCCAAAGACAGGTTTTGTAAAACTTCCTACAGGAAACATTCCTCTTTACGAGCGTTTTAAGCAGCTTGAATGTCCGGTTTCATTTTATAAAGAAATGATTGATTATGTTCATTCAAAAGGCTGTAAGTTCTGTTGTTCTCCGTTTGGGCTCAGAAGTTTACGTGAACTTTTAGAGCTGTCTCCTGATTATGTAAAAGTCGCTTCGCCTGAATTAAATCATTTTCCAATGCTAAAAGCACTTGCAGAATACCGGGCTCGTGTCGGAGCGGAAAAAGTTCCTGTAATTCTATCCAGTGGTGTAAGCAAACTTGAAGATATTAAAAATGCAATTGATATTGTAGGGAATGATAATGTTTCACTTTTGCATTGTATTACAAGTTATCCTGCCCCAGAAAATGAATATAATCTGAAAGTTATTGAGACTCTGGCGAAGAAATTTGAAATTGAATGCGGAGTGAGCGATCATAGTCTGGATCCAGTTTTAGTACCATGCCTTTCGGCAGCCGTTGGTGGAACAGTAATAGAAAAGCACATTACTTTGAGCCGTGAAACTATGGGGCTTGATGATCCTGTAGCACTTGAGCCGGAACAGTTTGCACTTATGGTTCACACAGTTCATCAAACTGAAGCAACTTTCCGTCATTATGGTGCAGAACTTGGAATGACTCGAACTATAGAACAACTTTCAGAACAGTTTGGATGCGATCGTGTTGAAGCTGTTCTTGGAGATGGTATAAAACGTCTTGCTCCCGCAGAAGAAGCAAATTACGGCCGTACAAACCGAAGCATTCATTTTATGCATGATATGAAAAAGGGCGAGATAATAGGCGAGGAAGATGTTGCGGTCTTAAGAACAGAAAAGATTCTGACTCCAGGGCTAACTCCAGACTGGCTTGATAAAGTGATTGGTTCGGTTCTTGCCCGCAACGTTGAAGACGGGGCGGGTATTCAGTCCGAGGATTTTATTCAATAATATCAGCAATGCGTTTCATTGCGCAAAGCGTTAAATCTTTATCTATAAAATCAAAAGCATTTGTGATTGGCGAAAGCATGCTGTTTAAGCCGCCTGTCGCAATTACCTTAATCTCTTCAAGTTTGCAGCCGGTTTCTTTTACAAGGTCTTCTTTCATCTGTTTTACAAGGCCTTCTACAAGTCCCTTATAACCTAGAACGATTCCACTCTGAACAGAAACTACAGTATTTTTACCAAGACTTGTTGGCGGAATATCAAGAGGAATTGCCGGAATCTGAGCGGCATTTGCAAAAAGTGAATTAAAGGCTGTGCGGATTCCAGGTGCAATTGCAACACCAGCAATATTTGCGTTTGAGTCAATTGCTGTAAAAGAAAGTGCCGTACCAAAATCAGCTATAATACACGGACACTTATAACGGCTCCAGGCTTCAAAAGCATCACAATAAAGATCAGTTCCAATTTCGTGAACGGCACTTTCAGGAACTTTGATAGGAAGCTTTGAGTAAAGATCAGGACCAATAATGATTGGCTTTTTACCTGAAAAATGCTGTGAAACAATAACAAAAGGTCCGATGAGGGCTGGAACTACAGTGCTCAGTACAACCTTGTTAATCTGCTTAAAATCAATTTCAACATCACGGAAAAGCGGGCGGAGAAGTGAAAAGTACTCATCGCCGGTACGTTTCAAATCTGTAGAAATACGCCAGGTATAAAGCAACTTGTCGCCATCAAAAAGAGCAGTTTTTATATTTGTGTTACCAATGTCAAATATTAAGGTCATTTTACTGTGAGTTCTCCGTCCTTAAACTGCGCGAACTTTGTATAGCCCTGTTTTTCCAGCATATCGAACATTGGACCCATTTTCTTTGCCTTGTGCAAAACGGCAACTGAATAATCTGCACGGAGTTTTTCAGCTGCTTCGAGAACAGTCTGGAATTCTGTCTGCTCATCATAAAGAAGTGCACACTTTTCTTTTGCACCAGGAATCTTATAACCCTGCTCAAGCAAAATACCGCAAATTCGTTCAAATCCAATGCTGAAGCCTACGGCTGGTACCTGCTGGCCGATAAATTTGCCAATCAGGTTATCATAACGTCCGCCGCCACCAACTGCACCGCTGAAGGCTGGGCTTGCAATTTCAAAAACAACGCCTGTGTAATATCCCTGACCGCGAACAAGACTTGGAGTATATTTGATTTTATATTTTCCGCCTGCAACCTTTTCTACAGTAGAAATAATATATTTAAGATCATCTGCAATAGAAGCATCTGCACATTTAGCAGCAACATCATCTACAGAAATCTCTGCACCGCTTGCAGAGGCAATAAAATCAACAAGTGCTTTTACAGCGTCTGCAGGCATCTGTTTTTCTGTAAGCTCTGCCTGTACGCCTTCTGCACCAATTTTATCCATCTTATCAAAAGTGATACAAACTGAATCAAGAGTTTCTGGTGCAAAGCCCATATTCTGAAGCATTGCGCGGAGAATACGGCGGTCATTTATATTGATACAGAAATCATTAAAACCAATATTCATAAGAGCGCGGGCTGTAACGTCAATAAGTTCAACCTCTGCATTGCAAGAAGAGTCGCCAAGAATATCGATATCACACTGAACGAACTCGCGGCTGCGGCCTTTCTGAGGACGCTCTGCACGGAATACGCGGTCTGTCTGAATTACCTTAAAAGGAAACTGAAGTTCATTGCGGTTTGCAGCAAAAAAGCGGGTAAGTGGCAATGTCAAATCATAACGCAAGCCCATATCAGAAAGTGATTTTTCATCAACTGGATTAGCGGCAAGGGCTGAATCAAGCTTATCACCACGCTTAAGCACTTTGAAAATAAGATTAAGATTGTCTCCACCATCAGATTTATCGAGGTTTTCTGCATCTTCAAGCATTGGAGTTGAAATGCGTTCAAAACCAGATGCGCGGTATGTTTCCAGAATCTTTCCCTGTACATAATCACGCAGCTTCTGTTCTGCCGGTAAAATATCTTTCATGCCTTTTAAAGCGTTTGTCTTCATATAATTCCTCTTTGCGGTAATAATAGTGAAAAATGTGTTTTAAGACAATTAGTGAAGTTATTTAAAAGAGAAGTGGCTGCCTGGAATCTAAGCAGCCATTATAAAATCAGGGGTTGGTATTATGCTTTTACTGTAATTTGTTCTTGAAGCTCCAGAACCTTTTCAAGTGGTAATTTTACGCATTTTGCAATGATTTCTGGAGCAATGTTTTCTTTTAGAAGTTCTATTGCAGACTCTATTGCTTTTTCCTGAATCCCTTTTTCTTTTCCAGCTTCGAAATCATATGTTCTCTGTCGTTCCCATGTCATAAACTGAATCCTCCACTGCATATTACGTTTGGCATCTTTTACATAACTGTCCAACGTAGATGTGTATGTACTTGCAGCCTTATTTGAAATCAGAAAATCAAAGAAAGCTCGTAATTCTTCATCTTCAACAATTTTAGCACATCTTGGTGCAATAAAAAAGTGTTTATATGAACGGTCATTGAGTTTTGTGATTCCATCTTCCTGACAGATACTTTCAAAAGTATTGATAGGAAGTTCATTGTCAAAAACATCTTCTAGACAAATAAAGATAACATGGGAATCTTTGAGTTTGTTATATTTTGCTCCAGGTTCTAGAGTATCCAAATCCATAAGGGCTGAATAATATCTTGCACGTTCTGGAAGTTCGTGTGTATTTATAACCTGAAGTTCAATATCATACATACGTTTTGTTTCCTGCACATAAACATCAAGCCTTATGCTTTTTGAATCATGATCAATTTCTATGATTTCTTCATTCGACATTTTCATGCGTTTTATTTTGATATTCAAAAGCATTTCTAACAGATGTTTACAAGCATCAGGATGATGTCTCATAACCTTATAGAAAATAAAGTTATTGGCAAGCGTTGCTTTTTTCCATTCTCTAAGCAGAACGGCATCACTTTTGATTGATTTAGACATAAGTGTCCTTCAAGTTTTTATTTACAGAACAGATATATGTACTAAGTTCATATTTACTGCCTTTCAATAAAAAAATGAGGGTAAAAACACAGAAATGGAGAATTGTAGTTTTACCCATATATAATATAGACAAAGATATGCGAAAAAAGGAAATGGAGTAGGGAAAATCTAACAAAATAAAAAGAAACTTTACGATTTTATACGGGATATGTATAATAATTGTTATGCCCACACGCCACTGGCGTGGAATTTATATGAAATTATGAACTATATGATTAATTTTTTTTCAGTTATTATTTCCAAAATTAAGACAATTTATTATATCATTCCTTATAATATAAAAATCTTATTATATTTCTGTTTTATTCTGTTAACTATTTTATTAATAATATTGAGTATTATTATTTATTTTCGAAATGTAAAATTCGTAAAAGAAAATAGTATTCGGTACAAATCATTAATAGAACTTAATAAAAAATTCCACTTTATCGAAATAGAAGATACACATTACGTATCAAATCGTGTTAAACAGTTATCAAGTTTAAGAGCTTTTAATATAGAAAAGAAAATGATCGAAGAAATAATGTTCCATAAAGATTTTTATCATTCATTAATTTCTTCCGCCATAGATAATAGAAAAAACTGGCTTTCTTATCAAAATAATATAGAGATATTACCTCCTTATATGATTCAATTAGAATCTTTTAAAACTCGAATGTCTCAAAAAAAATTTAATAGAATTGAAAAAAGATTAAATAAAATAAATATAATGAAGGCTCCTGTTCTTGAACCAAAGGTTGTTTACAGGGTTTCTTATACAAGCCCAACTGGCAGAAACAGTTATTCAAGGAAATGGGAAATTCCATTTTGTAATATACAGTTTTATTATGATACAGTAGAAAGAAAAATCGAATACCAACATACGGGTAAATATGAAAGACAAAAACTTACGGCCTCTTTACGTTATGATATTTTAAAAAGGGATAATTTTAAATGTAAATTATGTGGCCGAAGTGCAAGAGATGGAGTTGAATTAGAGGTAGATCATATAATTCCAATTTCAAAAGGTGGTAAAACTATCGAATCAAATTTAAGAGTTTTATGTAAAGATTGTAACCGAGGGAAGAGTGATAAATTATAAAACTATTAAATTGGGTTTGTAATAGCACATAGCATAACAAAGGTTCGTAGCTGACAGCGGGGCAAGCCCGCTGCGGTACAACCAGTTGTTATGATTACATACTATTAGAGTGGTTGGAAGAAGAAAGAATATGAATAAATTAATAGTACAGTATTATCCTGAAAAAACTCAAATTATTTTTTTTGATTTAGAGTTTTATGTTCCAGAAAGTGATAGAGAAGGTCGTTTAGGATTAAAAGCAAATCCATATAAAAATAATCATTTTTTAATTGGGGGAACCTTTCTTCGGTACTTTCCTCTTCTTAATCATGAAAAAAATAATATAAAGAAAGAATTTTGGATTTGGAACTATAATAATTCAGAAAAAGAAATGCTAAAAAATATTTTAAAATTTGTAGAAGAGTCTTGGAATATAATAAAAAGAAAAGATAATCAGACAGAATTATTTTTTTCTGGAATAGGAATAAGTCGTGTTGATATACAATATTTATTTGCAAGATGCCATAAATATAATTTAAGGTCAGATGAAGTTTTATTCGATTTATTTTATAAATCAAGATTTTTAGATTTGGAAACAATTGTGATTCCATATTTTAAGAATAAAGACAATATGATGAAAACAAAATCGACAAAAGAAATTTTATCAAAATTCAAAATAGAAAGAGAGAGAGGTCCTTCTGCAAATATTTGGGAACAATATGAAAAAAAGGATTTTGATGCAATCCGAGAAAGAAATGTTAATGAAGTTTCGGATTTACCTGTAATGTATAAAAAAATCTTAAATTTGATTCATTTTGCTGGAATTATAAATAAATACTCAAATGAAGTATTTGAAAAAAAATTAAATGCATTAATAAATATTGAAGAATACGATTTTTTTAAGCAATGTTATATCAAAAATTCTGATGACTGGTATTATTTAAGTACCGAATTAAACGATGAGCAAAAGGATAGACTTTATGCAATTCAGTTAAAATTAAATAAAGCATAACAAAGTTTTGTAGCCTACAGGCAGTCAAGCTTGCTGTTGTACAACCAATTAGTATACAAACACCAGGGGCGTTGCGGGGCTTCCCCCGCAGAGAGGGTAGCGGAAAAGACCGGAGCGAACGGAGTGAGTGAGGACTTTGGAGCGCAGGGAGAGACATCTCCCTCCTTGATACAAATAAAAATCAATTGACAAAATTTGACTTTTCTTCTATATTGTAAATGTCAGTTTAATAGAATTATTAAAAAGACTCGTGGGACCCACGGGTCTTTTTTGTTATGGGCTCGCGAGCCCATGAAAATATGGAGCGAAGCGGAATATTTTCATAATAAACCACCCGCTATGCGGGTGTGCGACAAATGCTTATAGCAAAAAAAACTTTCCTCCAAAGCGATACAA
>Ga0129306_1001495_pt1 | contig 26205 bp, 14 predicted proteins | sample P827metagenome_FD_94438 | JGI IMG/M metagenome (GOLD analysis project Ga0129306, IMG submission 94438) | Capybara group fecal microbial communities from Wisconsin, USA - P827 metagenome | ecosystem: Host-associated > Mammals > Digestive system > Large intestine > Fecal | place: USA: Wisconsin...
CTGCCCGAAGGGCACTTCCTCCACATTCGGCGTGCGAAGCCATCGCCGCAAATAATTCGTATAATTCGTGAAATTCGTAGTGAGAAATCATGTTCGACTATCTGTTGATTTGTTTACTTCGATGCTTTTGTTGATTTTTCCGTCGTCGAGCAGGTCGGCAATCTTGCCGATGTTGAGGCTGCGGGCGCTGGCATCGATGATATCCTTGTAGATGCCTCCGCGCCGATAGACCTCCTCGGTGTTGCCGCTCTGCTCTACCCGTCCGCTGCGGAGGGCATAGGTCATCTCGCTGTCGATGATCTGACTGATATTGTGCGAGATGATGATGACGGTGCGGTCGCGCTTGATGGCATCGATGCTGCTCTTGATCTGCTCGGTGGCAATGGCGTCGAGCGAGGCAGTGGGCTCGTCGAGGAAGATGATGGGCGGGTTCTTGATGAACATGCGGGCTATGGCTACGCGTTGCTGCTGCCCGCCGCTCAGCAGGGTGGCCTTCGTGTCGAAGCCCTTCGGCAGAGCCATGACCTGGTCGTAGAGGAAGGCTTTCCGGGCGGCTTCCATCACCTCCTCGCGGGTGGCATCGGGCTTGCCGTAGCGGATGTTCTCCTCGATGGTACCGTCGAAGATGTGGTTTTTCTGCAACACCAGCCCGATATGGTCACGCAGATAGCGGGTGTCCCATTCGCTGAGGGGGACGCCATCGAGGGTGATGGTGCCGCTATCGGGCGTGTAGAACTTGTCGAGCAGGTTGACGATGGTGCTCTTGCCCGCACCCGAGAGGCCCACAAGGGCGGTAATCTTACCCGGGGCAATGCGCATGTTGATGTCGTGCAGTGCCTTCGTGCCGTTGGGGTAAGTGAAATCGACATGCTGCATCTCAAACTCTCCCTTCACCACCTCGGGGCGGTAGGTGCCCGACGCTTCCACCTCCTTGTCGCCCCCCAGGATGTCGAAGTAGCCTTCGGCATAGATGAGGGCGTCGTTCATATCGTCGTAGATGCGATGAAGCTGGCGGATGGGGGCAGAGACATTGCTGAAGAGCATGACGTGGTACATAATCTTGCCTATCGTCATGCCGGGGTAGCCCGAGAGCACCAGATATGCTGTGAGGATGATGATAAGCACGGTGCCCACTTGTTCGACAAACGACTTGAGGCCGTCGAAGAGATAGGAGAGCCGGCGCGTGGACATCTGATTTTGTGTGAGACGGTTCTGCAGGTCGAGCTGCTTGTTACCCTCGATGCGCTCGCGGTTGAACGACTTGATGACGGTGATGCTCTCGATGATGTTCATGATGCCGTGACTCTTGGCTTCGCGGCAGGAGCGCATCTCCACACGCCAGCCACGCAGTTTCTTCGCTTGGCGCCACGTTATCCAGAAGTAGATGGGCACGATGCACGTCGCCACCAAGCCCACATAGACGTTGGCAGCATACATCAGGATAAGGGCCAGGATGGCGCTGGTGAACTGCGGCAGGATGTCGATGAAGAAATTCTTCACGGTGCTGGAGAGGCTCTCCACGCCGCGGTCTATGCGTGTCTGAAGGCGCCCGGGCTCGTTGTTATCCGCCGTAAAGAAGGCCACACGGAACGTCAGCATCTTTTCAATCACCGCCTGCGCCATGTCGCGCGAGACGAGGATGCGCATCCGCTCGCCGTAGTAGCGCTGGGCAAAGGTGATGACGGCCGACAGCACCTCCTTGCCCAGCAGGATGCCGGAGATTAGGGTGAGTATCCGGATGGCCTCGCCCCACTGCCCTTCGCCCAGAGGAATGAGGGCATTGATTTTATCGACGGTCCAATCAAGGACAACGGCATTCACCTGCGCTGCCAACGACCCGACGAAGGTCATGACCAGCGTGCCAACGACGAGCCATTTATAGGGCTTTACAAACGGCATGATGCCGCGAAACATTTTTCCTATCGTCATATTTATTTACGATTTGACGATCCTATTTAATTTACTATTTGACAATTTACTATTTACGATTTTCTATGCAACTGACCTCTTACTTCCGACCTCAGACCTCTTTTTAGACTGACAGACTTACAGACTTTGAGCTCCGCTCTTCCTCCTCCTCGCAAGGCATAGTGCAAACAAGTTTGCCTCTGCTCTTGCTTCGTTCGTCGGTTCAGACTATCAGATAATACTTCATACTTCAGACCTCTTACCTCCGACCTCTTACCTCTGACCTCAGACCTCTTTTTAGACTGACAGACTTACAGACTTTCAGACTATCAGATAATACTTCAGACTTCAGACCTCTTACCTCAGACCTCTTACTACTAATGCAGGCGGAGGATGCCTTGCTCTTTTTCCCTTTCCAGCTGCTCCTGCATTATGGTCTGGGTGTTGACCTTACAGGGGATGAGCTTCACGGCGCTATTGAGCCCCGAGGGAACGGGAGTCCAGTCGCCATAGCGGGTGTTGCGGTAATTGAGGTCGGCGATGTTGATGTCCTTGAACTTACGCCAGGGAATGCCCTCGCGGTCCATCTGGGCAATACGGTTGGCAGGGAGGTTCGTCACTTCTACACGAAGGGTGTTTTCGCCAGAATGAAGGTATTTGCCCACCCGCAGTTCATAGGGCACGCACCACGCCGTGCCGGCAAACTCATTATTAATATACACGCGCGCGCTCTCGCGTACATCGCCCAAATCAAGCACCCATTCGTCGGCTGCCATCTCAGGCAGGGTGAAGGTAACCGTATAGATGCCCGTACCCATGTTTGTCTGCAGGTCGGGACATCTCTCCACCTCCGTCCAAGCACAAGGGGTGTCGATGCGGAAGGTACGGTCGATGGAGGGTGTGCTCTCGGCAAACGAAAGTGTCCAACCATGGTCTATCCCCAGACTCAGGTTGGAGGGTTGGAGATACTCCCAGTCGTCCACCTTGGTGGTAAGCGGTTCGTCGAAGGTCTGCAGGATGATGCTCTCGCCGGACTTCAATTGAATAAGCACCTTCGCTCCCGCCATCATCGGACGGCCTGCACGACCTGTCATTGGGTCGAAGAAAAGGGCATCGGAAAAATCGACTCCCGGTGTGACGACAGCATCCACGTCGTGATCCTGAAGATTGCTGATAAAGTAGTGGTAGCCCTTGTCGTTCACACGGCGGATGGCACGCAGCCCACACCACGGACGACGCATGCTCTCATAGCGCGCACCACATTGCTCCAGCGTTTTGTCATAGTCGGAGCCGATGACGATGGGGGCTAGCCGAATCTTTGCCAATGTCTGCTGGAAGGCAGCATGACGCTTGTCATAGCGTCCGAATCCAGGCACATCCTCAGGCAGTCCGCCCATGAACACCACCTTCGCCCCCTGCCGGGCAAACTTCTCCAGCTGTGCCAGTGTCTCCACAGGCATCAGGCGTGCTGCGGGTACGATGACAGCCTTATACGCAGCCTTGCCGGGGGTGATAAGCTTCCCATTCCTGACGACAGTCTGTTGGAGGTAGGCATCGCTGATGTAGTCCACATCATAGCCTGCCTCGCAAATGGTGTTGACAGCCTCGATGAAGCGGGGAGCCTTCTCGCGCATCTTGTGGATGTCGAACATCAGGTAGCGCCCGGGTTGCTCGTGCCAGATGTCGTAGATGGGCAGATAGACGAGGAAATCGTTGTCGGGCTGCCCCATCTGGAGAAAGCTCTGGCAGCGGGCGATGTAGTCGAAGAAGGCCGGGGCATCATGCCAGATGGTGTTGGTGGGCGACATGTCCATCGAGGCGTAGAACTTCCACCCAGGCCACGCGTCGTCCTTAGGGCTATAGCAAGTGCCGTGGAAGAACATGTGGTTGACGCCGGTGATGAACATCAAGTCCATGTCGGGCTTGCATTGCGAGAGGCTGGTGCGGAAATGCTCGGTGAGCCAGGTGAACGTCTCGCTGCTCACCAACGGCTTACCACTGATGTGGGCTGCGCTGGAGGCATATTTCAGGACGGTGAAGTCGGCATCGTTTTTCTTGCGAATGGAGTCCACCCTCAGCCCCTTGATGCCGAAGGGGCTGAGTCCAAAGCCTTCACATTCGGGGATGTCATAGGCGGCGTAGGTGTCGATGAGGTTCGAAGGACTGCCGTGAGCCTGTCCCCGCGTAATGGTGCCCTGCCGGTGTGCCCATGCCGTCCACTGCCGGGCGAAGTTCTCGTTCAGCAGCTCGCCCAGCGTCTCACGATAGTCGCTGACGATGCGGCGCGTGGTCTCATTGGCATAGTCCGTACTGACAAACTCGTCCCAGTGCTCTTCCAGCTTGTATCCACGACGGCGGGCGAATTCCTTCAGGAACGTCGGCGTCCAGTCAGCACCATACACCTCATACGAGTCGTTGAAGAAATTGTTCGGAACGGGCGTACCCGTCTCCTTGAACGCTTTGCTGATATAGTCGAGATAGCGCCGTACGGCATCCTTGTCATAATGGTCCACCACCCATCCTTCTCCGCCTGGAGCCGCGCGCTTCACCTTCTGGCGTGTCTTGCCCACCTCGAAGGTCACGCCCGCGTCGGCATCCCTGCCGAAGACGGCCTTACACGCCGCGTCGCTGTCGCTCACCGACGGGCCTCCGAAGGGCCACCCCGTGCCTGTGCTCATGTCGATGCGGATGCCGACATCCTGCCCTACGTCCTGACAGAAGCGCAGCATCTCCATCCACTTTGGGGAGAGGAAGAGGATGTCGTTAGCCTCGTTTCCCTGTACGCCGTAGATGGGGGTAATCTCCAATTCGCCCAACCCAGCCTCGGCATACGTGCGGATGTTCCATTCCAGATTCTCTTTGTCCACGGCACTACCCAGCCACCACCAGCGGGCGGCAGGCTTAGCCGTCGGGGTAATGTCTGGCCATGTCTGGGCGGACATAAATGAAAAATGAAAAACAAACAGAGCAGCGAGAGCAAAAGAGCTAGCTCGTTTTGCCGAGTCGCGTTGTTTGAAAACACAGTTAATGAAAAATGAAGAATAAATAGCTTTGCCAGCGGAAACGCCGTCAGAGGAAAGGGAACTTTGTATACAGGACATTTTATTTTTCATTTTTCATTCTTCATTTTTCATTAAAAAAAAGTTCTTCATTTTTCATTAAAAAAATCCTATTTTTTTCAGTTTCCGTCGGGCTTCTCGACTTCGAAAAAAGTGCTTTCATCCCAGTGGAACGTCGTTGGGTCGTCGGGATGGGCGGGGTCGTAGTCCACGTAATCCGGACGCAGATGGTCGGCCAGAGGCAGATGGAGCTGCTTCATGCCCTCCACGACCATCTTGGCGACCTCGTAGGCTCCGTAGGGGTTGAAATGGGTATTGTCAGCCAACGCCTGTGGCTGGTTGGGATAGCTGTTAGCAGGATAGTGCACCAGCGCCTTCTTGGAGCCCTCCACACCCAGCGTCTCGAAGAAGGTGCGTGTCATGTCGTGCAACTCTATCAGCGGCACCTCCTCGCGTCCTGCCACCCAGCGCATGGCGTCGGGGTAATCGGCGTGGGTTTCCTGAATCTTGCCAGCCGCGTCGAAGCTACGCCGCTGTGTGGGGGTGACGAAGACGATGTGGGCATTCCGTGCACGCACCTCATCGACAAACGTCTTGAGTTCGGTGGCGAAATTATAGTATGCCCCCTTGCCTGGGCCTCGCTGCTTCTGGTCGTTATGGCCGAACTCCACAAAGACATAGTCTCCCGCACGGAGATGGGCCAGAATCTTCTTCAGCCTGCCGGCAGCGAGGAACGACGAGGCGCTCTCGCCGCTCTCGGCATAGTTGGCTACGCTGACCGTCTCGTCGAACCATCGGGGTATCATCTGTCCCCACGAGGCCCAGGGCTCATAGTCCTGGTCAACGACGGTGCTGTTTCCACAGAGGTAGAGCGTGGTGACAGCTGCGTCGGCAGGCTCAATCTTCAGCATCGCCAGCTGAGGACTGGCGCCACACACTTCAATCGTCAGACGCTCGTCCCAGTTGAGTTTATTCTTTTCGCGGGGCTTGATACGAACATAGTCATTCCCGCTGATGAAGGGGGTGCGCTTGTTGACGGTGAAGGTGAACGTCTTCAGCTCCCCTTTCTTCGTCGGGACGCTTTCCAGAAGCAGACGGCGCGATTCGGCACGCACGGTTGTCACCCCTGCCCGACGCCTTGAGCCCAGCGTCAGCGTTACCTTATAATTACCGTCGGGCACGGCTACGGAGAAGAAGCCTCCCCCTTCCCCTCCTAAAGGAGGGGAGACCTGATTACCTCCGCTCGCCGCCCCCTTCCCTTTAGGGGAGGGTTGGGGAGAGGCCGTGAAGTCGTAGCCGTAGCCCGTTTCGGCGCTATAGCGCATGTCGGGCGTCACACGCACGGCGCCCTCTGCCGCCTTTTTGTTTCCGCTGAAGTCAAACGTCTGAGCGGCAGCGCTCAGAAGAAACAAAAAGTGAAAAAAGAAAAATGAAAAATAAAATGCCGGCCTCTTCATCGTCCAATGCCTTTGTCTTAATTCGTGAAATTCGTAGTGATAAAGAATCTCGAGTGCAGTACTATTTTTCTTAATTCTTAACTAATTCACGTTCGTGAAATTCGTAGTGAAAAAATCAGTTGATCTTCGGTTTCAGTTCGTCGGGCGACCCTTTGGTAAACATGTTCACACTCGGCGTGGGCTTCGTGAAAAGGTCCTGCACAAGCGATGTCTTCACCTCGTACGCGGGACGGAAGTAAGGTGAGTTCATGTAGTCGAGGATGGCCTTGCGCATCTGGCGTGCCACGACGCGGCGGTCGAGGTTCGTGTCGATGTCCATCGTGGTCATCATCAGACGTCCCTTCCCCACACGGGCTTCGAAGAGCATACCTATCTTGCGCGATAGGAACCACGTGTCGATGCTCTGCACCAGCGGCTGGAAGCCCTTCGGGAATTCCGACAGCAACATCACCTGCGCATTGTTCACCAGTTCCCACCATTGCACGTCGCTGTGGTAGTCGGTGGGAAACTCGCGGAACAGCGGGTGGGCATCGTTGACGAAGAGTCCCGTGGTGTGGGGCGGACGCATCTTGAACCAGCTGGTATTCCAGAAGACGGGCAGGAACTGCTGGCGGATGTCGGCTCCGTACGTCACCTTGCCTGCCGCACAGATGAGCACGTCGCCACCCTTGTCAAGCACATCCAGCGCCTTGTCGTCCAAGGTAGAAGCTATATAGACATTCCCCTCGTCCATCTCCGGCTCAGCAGGATAGAACCACACGTCCCAGTCGTTGACGAAGTTCGTGCCGCTGACCAGCACCTCCAGCCGGTACTTCGTAGCCTCCTTGACGTCTGTCACGGGCAGGCTGATGTCGCCTATCGGCGTGGGGCTGCCGATGGGGATGTCCTTGATGAAGTGGCCCACCTTCATCTTCACTCCATATTCGGGGCAAAGATAGACGATGATGTTCGCCCTCTCAATGGGGTTCTCGCCAAAGTGGGCCATCTCGATGGCGGCCTTCAGCGTGTCGCCCGCCGTGTAGACGAACTTAGGCAGACGGGCCAGGGGGACAGTCTCGCAGCAGAAGTGGTGCCATTCATCAGCGTTGATGTACTCCTTCGCTCCGAAAAAGACGTCCGTGACGCCCACTAGCGCCGTGCCCTGACCGCTATAGTCGTTAAGGGCCAGCAGCTGGAAGCCCGCATAGCCGGGTGTGCGCAGGGTCTTCTCAATCTCGTTCTTGTAGCAGAGCGCCTGCAGCTTGCCGCTGGCCATCATGAAGTCATGTCCCAGCTCGGCCATGTCGTTCTCAGCGAGAATGTCGCGGAAGATGTCGAAGTTCTTGGCCTTATTGACGCCGGTGTACTTACGCCGTTCGTCGAAGTTAGGGAAGACGCACCACTGTCCTGTCTCGTGGCTGACGTAGGGTGCCGTGCCGGCCTGGAGGATGAAGCGGTTGTCGCGGAAGTCATCCATGCTGTTCGGCTGTTGACGTGTCCACTCCAGTCCGCGGGCGCCGGCCTTGACGTGATACTGGCTCTTGGGCTGCCATTGCCAGCCGCCGCCCACCGAGGCACCCGTGTAGACGCGGCGAGGGTCCTTCTCCTTCCAGTAATCGACGAACTTGCTCACCCACTCCACCCAGTTGCCGCGGGGCTCGTTGCCGATGGCCATCATGCAGAACGACGGATGGTTGCCGTAGGCCTTCACCATCCTCTCGGCCTCGGCCCACAGATAGTCGTCGATGGGTTCGCCGTTGCCAAGGCTGCTGCCGTGGTTGGGCCACGAGGGGCCTTCGGGTTGCAGGTAGAAGCCCACACGGTCGGCCGCAGCAAAGGCTGCCTCGGGCGGACAGAACGAATGGAAGCGCATGTGGTTCAGGCCGTAGCTCTTGCAGATGCGGAACACCCGCTCCCACGACTCCTCGTCCATCGGTGCATAGCCGGTGAGGGGAAAGTCGCAGTTCTCCACCGTGCCGCGCAGCAGCGTCTTACGGCCGTTGACGTAGAAGTAGTTGTCGCCCACCTTGAACTCCCTCATACCGAACGAGGTGATGTGCCTGTCCATCTTCACGAGACTGCCGAGATACGACTCGCAGACGTGCGTCTGCAGACGGTAGAAGTCGGGGTGGAACTCGTCCCACAGCAGCGCCTGCTCGCCCACCTCGATGGTGTCGCTGATGGCGTGTGTGCCGGGGGCGAAGGTGCGGTAGCGCGTCTCGTTGATGTGGTGGGTGCCGCGGGCGGTGCTCTCGCACTTCGCCACGTAGTCCAGCGCTCCCTTCACGGCCTTGCCCGTGGCGTTCGTCACCGTCGTCACCACCACCACCGAGCGGTCGGCCAGGCGCGGCCAGACCTGCACGTCGTCGATGAACACCTTCTGCGACCGCCGCAGCTCGATGGCGCCGACGATGCCGTTCCAGTTACCCTGCGTCTGGTCGGTGATGCTGTGGCTGTCGGGCCCGGGGTTGATGTCCTTCACGCGGTTGTCGATGCGGATGGCGATGAGGTTCTTTCCTTTCTTTATATAAGGTGTGACGTCAAACTCATGCGCCACGCAGAGGCTGTTCTGCATGCCCACCCGACGGCCGTTCACCCAGACGGTGCTCTCCCAGTGGGGGCGCTCCAGGAAGAGCGTCACGTGCTGTCCCGTCCACTCCTTCGCAAGCGTCACCTCGCGGATGTACCACGCCGCACCCACATAGTGCTTGTCGGGGGTGAGGAAGAAGGGGAGCTTCACGTCGCCCGCCACGCGGTAGCGCTCCATGGCGGGGTTGTAGTAGTACGAGCTGTCGTAGAGCGAGCCCGTCCAGACGGTTTTCGTCGTCACGTCGTCGCCCTTCAGCATCTCGGGCATCGAGCCCGGCAGGCGCATGGTGTCGTCAAGCGTCGTGCGCCGCTGCCACCCGTCGGCTTCGCCCACGTCCTCGCGGTCCATCTGGAACTGCCACTCGCCGCTCAGGTCCACCACACCCAGCTGTGCCGGCATGCGGACAGCGCAAACCACCATCACAAAAACAAACAAAAAAGACCTTTTCATAACGTATTTTTACAAAATTGGAGCAAAGATACACATTTTTTCATAACTTTGCACGCCAATAGAAGAAAAAAGAATAAAAATATAATTTTGGTTTAACGATTAACGTTTAATGTTTAAGGTAATGGGGGGTTAACGTTTAACGTTTAATGTTTAACGACCATGCGGCAGGAAGAGGTCAGAAGTAAGAAGTAAGAGGTCATAGGACGTGTTCGTTAAACGTTAAACCTTAAACGTTAAACCAAAATCATAGGACGTGTTCGTTAAACGTTAAACCTTAAACGTTAAACCCTAATCATTTAACTCTTAATTCTTAACTGAACAAATGGAAGAGATTATCACATTCCTGCGCACCTTGCGCGACAACAACAACCGCCCCTGGTTCATGGCCCATAAAGACGAATACGTGCGCTGCCAGCAGCGGTTCGAGGCCCTCACCGCCAGCCTCATCGAGGGTGTCTCCGCCTTCGACGACACCGTGCGCGGCCTCCAGCCACGCGACTGCACCTACCGCATCTACCGCGACGTCCGCTTCAGCGCCGACAAGAGTCCTTACAAGACCCACATGGGCTGCTACATCTGCCCGGGCGGCAAGAAGTCCGGCTACGTGGGCTACTACTTCCACATCGGCACAGGTGGCGCCGATGCCGACGGTTACCCAACGTCCCACCTGCTGGCCGTTGGCGACTACTGCTATGAACCACGCGTGCTGCAGATTCTCCGCGAGGACATCGCCGGAGGCGAGGGCGACTTCGACGACATCGTCCGCCACCAATGCTCGCCCCTCTTCTGGCTCGACCAGACGGGAGCCCTCAAGCGCAACCCCAAGGGATTTCCGCCCGATGCCCCCTACCCCGAGTACCTGCGGCTCAAGACCTTCTGCCTCTGTTACGAGCCCGACGACCAGTTCATCACCTCTCCCGACCTCGCCGAACGCGTCACCGACCTCTTCCGCACCACCCTACCCTTCACCCGCTACATCAACCGCGCCATCGACTACGCCCGCACGGCAGAGTAATGCTTACCTAAGTTATACGTTTATTGGAGAAAGTTAAACCCTTAACCTCACCCCCCGTGCGAAACACGAAACACTTCATTTTTAGTTTTTCATTCTTCATTCTCCTCATGTCCCCGCTCACCCCGTCGCCCGTGCTTGCCCAGCAATTCCTTCCCGTGAAGGGGATTGTGAATGCCCGCGATCTGGGTGGCTACGAGGTGCACGACGGACGCCACGTCAGGAGCGGCCTGCTCCTGCGTGCCGCCCATCTGGCCGACGCCACTCCATCCGACCTCGACTACCTGGCCAGCCTCCCCCTGAGGAAAGTCATCGACTTCCGGACAGACCACGAGAAGAAAGGCCGGATAGACCGCGATGTCCCTAGAGCCGAATACGTGAGCCTTCCCATCGATGCCAGCGGCGCCCTGTCGGCGTCGGCCACCGAAGAGGAGAGGAAGTCGTTTACGAGCCGGAAGAAGTTCAGCGTCAAGAGTGTCATCGTGATGGCCGCCTTCAACGAAAAGGCTCAGGTCGTCGCAAGGGATATGATTTCCAACGTCCTCACCTATCCCGACTGCCAGCGTCAGATAGCCGCATTCCTTCGGCTGGTAGTAGATAGCGGCGACGGTCCCATCCTCTTCCATTGCTCCCAGGGCAAGGACCGCACGGGCATCGCCTCCGCCCTCCTGCTGGCCGCCCTCGGAGCAGACCGCGAGACCATCATTGCCGACTTCGACGCCACCAACCGTGTGTATGCGAGAGATATCAAGAAGTACACGCGCAAGGTAGAGTTCTGGGGCGGCAAAGAGAAGGAGCTCGCCGTCGTAAAAGCCTTCATCGGAGCCAACACAGAGGGGCTCATTCAGGGTCTGCGTCAAATCGACGAAACATACGGCTCTCTCGAGGCCTACCTGAAGGGCCCCATGGGGCTGGCAGAAACCGATCTGCAAACCCTCCGCAACCGCTATCTTGAATGACCTGAATGTGCAAAAAGATAAGAATGCGTATGAAAGTTCCAGTTCCCCTGATCCTAAAGGATTAAAGCTCGACTACATTGAACTCTACCCCAAGCGCATCTGCTACAACCCCATCATGAGCGAAGACCGCCACTGATTAAGATTCATCGCCTGCCCGAACTTATCCGTTACAAAGGGCTAATGCGTAATCCGCAGTACTCTTTTTGATTGTCAATCTCAATCTTTCCCAAACGACCCAGCACACTCTGTCCGAGTAGCAGGGGAGCCTTTTGATTTCGAACCACAGAAGCACGTACGTTTGTCAGTTCCGAATCGCCAAAAGAAACCTTCTTTAGGTTGATTTTCGTGCCCACGCTGACGTTTCCGTTCGCATCCATGTAAGCCTGACTTCCTATGACGTCACGCTCAGAAAGATAGCCGTTCTTCAGCATAAATGTTGCCTCAACCATCGACAACGAAACCTCAGAAGCGCCTGTATCAAAAATGAAGTATAATGGCAGATCGTTTATCTTGCACTTTATTTTACATACGCCCCCCTCTTTTGTAAACGGAACCTCCGATGTCCTCTGCTCTTCCGCCTCGACCACCTTTTCAAAATTCTCAACGTCCAGTCCAGCTCTGTTATTATACTTTTTGAGAAGGGACTTGTATTCTTCCGTATCGCGTATGAGATCCATGTCGCTATCCAGAGTCAGGTGCATGAAGCTATTATATCCCTTCTCAAGCGCTTTCTCAAGGTATTCCAGAGATTTCTCCCTGTTGCCCATTCTACCGTATAGACATGCCGCATCATAGTAGTTCCCTTCATCCGTTGTGTCGTTCTGTATAATCTGTTCCATAACTTCCAGCGCCTTTTCATCCTGACCCAGCCCGTGATAGGCATATTGGATACAATCATATTTCTCCGGAGTATCCTCCAACTCTATCACTTTTCTGTAGTCAGCTTCGCCCAACCCTTTCTCTCCTTGTTTCATATAGATATCGCCCCGAATGACATAGGAATGAACATGTTTCGGGTCAAGGGCAATGCTCATCGTTAAATCCTCCAACGCTCCATCTAAATCCCCTTTCAGAAACTTAATCCAGCCACGACTGTAATAGGCATACTCAAAATCTGGATTTAAAACAATCATCTTATCGTATTCTGCAATTACAGCATCAATATTTCCAACTTCATAATAAAAATCCGCCCTCTTATCCAATAAAGTGACCCGTGTACTATCCAATTCCAATGCGCGATTTATTTCCTTTATCGCCTGTTGGAGATCTCCTTTTTGGGCAAAACAATCTGCAATGCTTGAATAGATGCCAGGACTTGTGTCTATCTCGTTTGCCTCTCGGAAATACCGGATAGCTTTGTCATAATCCTTTCTATTATTGGCAGCAACATAACCCAACATATAGGGCCAAACCATTTCATTCGGCGCTTTGGCTGCTTTCACCTTTGTTCTTAACTCAAACATCGTCAGAGCTGGTTCCTCCAAGGTTGTAGCAAGGTAAGCTGCATGTTCTTCAAAATCCTTATCCAGCGCAGTAATGATGTCGTCCACGGCCTCGTTCCATTTCTCCAACCCGAGAAAAGCCTCCGCCCTTAAGGAATAGGCAAAAGAATAGTCCTCTGCCAGTTTGATTACATAGTTGAACTGCTTGAGAGCATCCTCCCATCGCCCCTGACTGTTGGCATTACGGCCGATGCCCGTGTATCCCATCGTGTTCCCGGGTTCTAGAACAGTCATTTTGTGGTAGCCAGCATCGGACAAATCGTACTTTTGAAGTTCGAAATATAGCTGAGCCCTATTCTCATACAAATCGATGTCATCTGGATCAAGATGGATAGCCTTTGAATAATCTGCAATCGCTTCTACTGTGTCCTTGAGGGCGAGCTGGATATGCCCCCTTATGGAATAGGTGGCAGCCAGGAATTCCTTATCGCTTTTCGGCAGGTATTTCAACGCCGTCTCCACAGCTGTCAACGCACGGCCATAATCTTGAATCGACAGTCGTGCATAAGCCACCATAGCAAACGAATAGCCACTTTTGGGATTCTCCTGAATATCTTTGTTAAAATAGTCAAGGGCTTCCCCCCATTGCTCATTATAGAAGGCTTCACAACCTCTCTGGTAGTTGTACGTCTCTGGGCGCTCAACCTTATGGCCACCCGAACATGAAGCAGCTAAAATCAAGAGACAAACGGCGATCAATAAGTTTTTATCTCTCATATTATGATACTTTAGTTTTTGTTTTAGTTTTAGTTTTTGTCGTGATACAGGTTTGAATTGAATCCGATGGAGGGTCTTCCTTCGTTTTGCGAGACATTCCCTTCCGGCTTTCGCTCTTGCTGTGATGCTGCATTTACTGTGCTAGACATACCTTCAGTTGTTTCCACAGAAGATGAGGCTTCTATTTGCGACATTCTGATAGCCTCTTCAATGGTCTAATTAAGGCCATTATCTATCAAAAAAGGAAACTCTTGTAGTATTGTTTCAGTTGTGCTACTGCCATGTAATATTACATCTTTTTGAGTGTTATCGGTTGATAGTATTTGTAATAATACTAAACAACCATCACTATTGTTTTTGGGTGAGTTAATATAATGGAGAGAATTAGGAGAAACAAACACATTCTTTCTGTTGATATTATTATAATACCCTGTCATTTTATTGTAACCCAATGTAAAACTGACGTCTGCAAAGGCGGCCGTGCCATATAATTCTTTTGTTTGGTAGGAAGTTATCTTTATGGATTGCACATCTATTATGTAGAACTTCATTTGTTTAATAAAACCTTTGAATAAGCTGAGGACAATATCATCTCCTGCTTTACTAATGATTTTGTAAGGCCCACTATAGTTATAAACTGAGAGATAAAACGCAGGAATAGAACTGTAGTCCTTGCCAAGTTTAACACTTGGTTCAAGCTTTATGTCATATCTAGAATACTCTCGAATTAACAAAGCTCCATTACTGGAAACATATGTGGCTTCTTCTGCCAAATACCCATAATTACGATAATCAAGTATGTTGTTTGACTTTTTGTCCGTTACTTCCAGATTATAATAGTATTCTGTTGTGTTCTCTCTTTTCTTCCGTATCTGTTCGTTTATGAGCAAAGTAGCTAAAATAACAATCAATGCACTCTGTATTATCGCTAAGATAGTCGCCTTCTTCATATCTTTTACATGATTTGTTTGGAACGTCAGATTGCTTTGGAAAAAGGATCTTTATTTTAAGATGGTTTCCTCTTGTATAATTAAGGGTTGTTGTTTGATATCTAAAAGCCCCCCTATTATTGTTCCATCGTCAGATTTTATAGGGACAAATTTATATGGGTTTTCTTTGATCCACTTATCTTTTTCCTCTTGATTCAAATCCGATCGTGAGATAATTCTTTTTTTTATTTCAACATATTCCTTATTTGTACGAACTCTTGCTGCTAATTCTAAATTACTTGAAACCTCTCCCTGACATCTGATAGCGCAGGTATATGCGTTGCTATAGTCATTCGTGTTCATGAATGCATCTACTGATCCTATTATTTTTTTTCTGTAATTGTTAAACCAAGCCATCGTTTCGGCGTCATTGTGCAGAAGTTGAGTATATTGTGCAAAAATGTTGTATAGATTTGATAGCGCTTCATATGCTGATACACGCCTGCTTTCAAGTATATCCAGTGAACGTTGCAAACTAGACATATCGGTTTTTTGAGGTTTAAAAACTTTTGGCTGAAAAGTGGAATATTGAGCATGACATGAAATGCCTATTCCGATTAGTAGGGAAATAAGAATTAATCTTTTCATAATACTATAATACTATTAATATTAATAATGAACTGTTATGAGTAGTTATCGGCTCGGTATGGTCGTTTTTGTTAATCTATAGAATTCATTTAATTGCGTTAAATTTCGCTCTTTCAATGCCTGAAGAGCAAAAACAAATAGAAGCGTGGCACTGATATGCCACTTCTTCGAATGGAGGCTGTGAGAATTGCCCTTGTAATGTAGATGCAGTAATCAGTCCACGCTATACGCGCGAACCGTTATCACTGTCCTTGCATTACAATAGAAGTTTCTCACATTTCCATTCGCAAGTCGAGCATAACGCTTCGTCTTTCCAATAAACTTGAAGCCTGTCCGGTCCATAGGATGAACAAACTTCGCTGCAAATGTATGAACAATAAAAAGGAAAAGCAAGGAAAAGGACTATTTTTTTCATTCACCCTATCATTATGTTTTCGTAAAGTTATAGCATTATTATTCGTTTTATCCAGATCAAGGTGACGGGAATTTGCCTTGAGGATGTAAGAGGACAGAGATTCTGTTCATAATTCATAGTTCATCGTAATCCAACAATGATGGGTGATGGAAGATGTATGATGAATAATGGCGAATTTGTTTTATGGTTCAAGGTTAGTGGTTGCAGGTTTCTCCGTTCATCCTAGTCTCCGTGGAGATATAAATGAGAAATAACTGGCAACCCTTATCAGGAAAAGACACGCTTCTCCCCCATAAAGTTTGTTTTTCTGCGTCGCGTGCGTCACACTCTCGCATCGATTAGACTTTCAGTTGATTAGGCGTGACGCAGAGCGTGACGGACGGTGTGACGCAAAAAAGTGCGTCACACTTGGCTGAGCTCTGCACAAGGCTGCTTTTACGCAAAGAGTCAAGCGCTTATACTCTTCGTTCCGGGCAAAATATGCCTTTCTTCCTGATATGGGGCTTTGAAGTTTGTACGTTAGTTCGGGGTGTCCTTGTGGAGTATGACGAAAAGATGTTGACACAAAGCTAAAGTTCTTAAAACACAATTGTGTTTTATTTAGAACACAGCTGTGTTTTATTTGGAACACAATTGCGTTTTAATTAAAACGCAGCTGTGTTTTAAGGAAAAGAGAAACATTTGGCAGAAAAAAAGAGATTGAAAACCAGGATACTTAGGGAATTCTAAAGGATAGGACATCTGGCATAAAAAAAATGAGTCACATGCAGAAACCTGTATTCTCATAAACCAAAACCCACAAAACCCTTTTGCTCTGTCCAGAGACTTCGTCTCTGATGCTATGGTGTAGGATTTTCCTTGTAAGCCTGCTTACAAATAAAAGCCTACAGCCATCACATCATCCATACTGGATTATACCAAAGCAAAAGGAAAACCCCGCTATCGCTAGAAAACCGATTGCAAGTCAGGGATGCACCTCAGCATAGTTGAGCTTCGCTCTTCCTCCTTCGCGCCTCGGCCATTCAAGCAAGCTTGATGGCTCTCGGCTTGGCGTCGGTTCAAGCAAGCTTGATGGCTCTCGGTTTGGCGTCGGTTCAAACAAGGGTTTTGCTGGTTTTGGTTCAGGCTAACACAGGTATTTACAGGAGACCACGAATTATCATATAATGGCAGGCGAAGAAGCTTCAACTATATATAGTTTGCGAAAGAGGCAATTGGGTGCCTTGCTCTATACCAAGACAGTTAATAGGCTGATATAGAGGGTAAAAAAGGGATGATTTGAGGGAAAAGGACGTGTGACGCACAAAAGTGCGTCACACCCTCCGTCACGCTCTGCGTCACGCCTATCAAACTTGTACTCTGTCGCTTACAAGGGTGTGACGCACGCGACGCAGAAAAACAAACTTTTTGTGGAGTAGAACCAGAGTGTTCTTCCTCAGATTTCGTATGATCTCAGCCCATGCATCGGGTGGAATAGCCCATGCATCGGGTGGAATGGCCCAAGCATCGGGCGGGCTGTGCAAAAGGGTTTTCTGCGAGGTGGACGAAAACAGTCAGGGGAAGAGGGACTGGAAGCCGAGGTGGTCGCACCAGGGGGCTACGCCCTCGGGACGATGGGCGGCAAGGAGGCGGGCTGTGTAGGGCATGGCGAGGCCGCGACGGCGGACATAGTGACGGTAGGCAAGCTCCCAGACAGGACGTATCTGACCGCGGGCCTTGGCGCTGATGACGGGCCAGTCGTTATAGAGCCCCGTGCGGTCGGTCCACTGGAAGAAGGGGACATCCTCGCCAAGATTGTAGCGGGCCGTGTATTCGTAGCCTTGGAGCAGGCGATTGCCATGAGCACTATAGAGGTCGTCGCCCTGATGCCAGGCCATCTCGCAGATTTCGGCGAGACAGCCGAGGCCGAGCTGGCAATGTGCCTGGTCGCGCCCGCTCTCCTGCAACTGGCCGTTAGGGGCGACGTAATGGACGAGGGCACCGTTGTCGTCGGCATGAAGGAAGAAATCGACAGCCTGGTTGTAGAGCTCGCGGTCGTCGAGGAAGATGGCAGCGGCCATGAGCGACTTGTTGACCGCCGCGCCCCAGTTGCCGTTGCTATAAGGGGGGCGGGACTGGAATTCGCTGAGTACGGGCAGCACAGCACGGCGCAGCATGGCGGTGTAGGCGCGGGTGTCGTCGGCAGTCCAGCAAGGGGCGCAGCTGCGCAGCACCTCGGCGGCGTTGGTCAGCATGAAGGCCTGCAGACCGGCGCAGAGGGGGCCGTCGTGGCCGTGGATGCCCTGCAGCGTGTCGGCATAGGCACGGACTATCTGGCGCGACTTGTCGAAATGGCGGGCATCGCCTGTGGCGACACCCATCAGGGCATTGTGCCAGGCGGCACGACAGTCGGCTTCGCAGGGGCCTTTGGTCCAGCCCCACTCATCATCGCGGCCGATGTGGGGATAGGGGCCACGCAGGGTATAGTCGGACGAGGCGGTGGACTGGGCTTTGAGCTGCTCGAAGGCCGAGAGCCGGACGGTGTCGGTAGTCCGGGCTATGGCTGCCAACGATGCGAGGTCGGCTTTGTCGAACACCAAGCCGGGATGGGAGAAGGGGTTAGAATTAGGAATTAGAAATGAGGAATTAGGAATTAGGGGTGAGGGGTTAGAATTAGGGATTAGGAATGAGGAATCAGGAATGAGGGGTGAGGGGTTAGGGTTCTGGAGGACGCCGTTGATGCGGATGTTCTGGAAGTGGAGGTCGGTGACGCGGTGGGTGTCGTCGTAGTTGCGGAAGACGTCGGGACTGAGGTGGCTGTCGTCGCCGGTGAAGGCAATATCGGTGAACCATACGTCGGAGATGCTGCCGCCGGGGGCTCGGTTGTACTTAGCGCTATAGACGACCTGGATGTTGAAGAGGGCGCCGCGCTCGATATACTCCACACGGATGTCGCGGAAACGGATGTCGCGAACGATGTTCTTGTCGCCACAGCGTATGGAGAACACGCCGTCGCCGTCTTCGTTTAGTATGTCACAATCCGATACGCGTACTTTTGACAGCACCTCGCCTTTTTTGCTGCGGTCATCGCCATGCACACCAATGCTGAAAGGATGTGCGACGTCGGCCCAGAGGGTGGCGCGGGTGATGCGAATGTTTTTCGTGCCGCCCCAGAACCACCAGCGATGGTTGTAGAGGGCGATGCAGTCGTCGGAGTTGCGGAGGAAGACGTTGTCGATGGTGACATCGCGGCAGCACATGAGGTCGAAGCCGTCGCTCCAGCCGTGACGCGAGAAGGACTTGATGTTGCGGAGGGTGACACCGCGCGACTGTCCGCCGAAGACGGTGTAGTGGCGGGGGTTGACGACGGTGATGCCATCGACGAGGACGTTACGGGAGTAGGTTATCTCGATGCCGCGCTGGGGATGGAGGAGCATGCCGCGCCCGACGATGCGGACGTTCTTGGCACGACTCACGACGAGCTTGCCCAGCACCACGGCGCCGGGGGCGAGATAAACGGTGCAGTTGGAGGGAATCTTGACCTCGCCGGTCTCCTCGCCCATCACCATGTCCTTGACCTTATGGACGCCCGGGCCAAAGTAGATGAGACGGGGATGGCGGATGAAGACGTCGTGGTTGTTGCCTTCGCCGCTGTCCCAGTTGATGCAGCGGGGTTCGCTGCCGGTGTAGGTCTCGGCGAGGGGGGCGTCGGCGAAGAGATGGAGGTTGTGCTTGCGGTCGCCGTTAAGCTCGACGCTCAGGTAGGCTGGTTCGGCAAGGGTGAAGACAACGGTGCTGTCGTTGACGATGTCGGGGGTGATGTGTTTTGAGAGTGGACGGACGATGGCTTCGGTGACGCGCTCGCCCTGGGCCAGACGGCGGCTGACGACGCGCACCCTCGTGGGACGGCCCATGTCGAACAGGGCGAAGCTGGCCTGCTGCACCTTGTGCATATCGACGTCGCAGCGGTAGGTGACGAGGTCGGTCCACGCCTCAGCATCGGCGGGGGTGATGGAGACGCGGTAGTCGTTCATCGTCTCTTGCGCCGCAAGCGACAGGAATACGATAAGAAAGAGGAGAGAAGAGATAGTACGACGCATAGGAAAAAGAGTTAAAAATAGGTTTAACGTTTAATGTTTAACGTTTAACGACCATGCGGCAGGAAGAGGTCAGAAGTAAGAAGTAAGAGGTCAGAACTAAGAGGACGTGTTCGTTAAACATTAAACGTTAATCGTTAAACCAAAATTATAGGACGTGTTCGTTAAACGTTAAACCTTAAACGTTAAACGATAAACGATAACTCTTAACTAATTCAAGTTCTTACTTCTTGAACAGTTTGGGCACGAATTCACGGAGGCTGCGGCGCCAGGTGAGCCATTCGTGGTCGAGACCGGTTGCCTCGTAGTACTGGGCGGGGATGCCTTGGGCGTTCAAGGCGTCGACGGTGCTGCGGGCGTTGATCATCGCATCGAGACCCTGCGTGCCGCAGGTCATGAAGAGCAGTCGGATTTTCTTGTTGAACTCGTCGGGACGGGTGAAGATGCCGTCGTAGGCGGTACGGATGTCGAGACCGAAGATGGCTCCGCTGAAGGTGCCCATCCAGGCGAACTTGTCGAGGTTGTTCAGTACGACGTCGAAGGTCTGGTGGCCGCCCCACGAGAGTCCGGCCATGGCGCGGTGGTCGCGGTCGGCAAGGGTGCGGAAGTGAGTGTCGATGTAGGGGATGAGGTCGTCAATCATCACCTTGTAGAACGAGTTGCCATATTCGCTGCGTCCCTGGCGGTTGTCGCCGCCTCCGAAGGGAGCCTTGATGTCGCCGCTCTCCATGACCACTATCATCGGCACGGCCTCGCCACGCGCGATGAGGTTGTCCATGATGTGCTGCATGCGTCCCTGACGGCTCCAGCCGGTCTCATCCTCGCCCATGCCGTGCTGGAGGTAGAGGACGGGATAGCGCTTACGGCCCTTCTCGTAGGCAGCGGGGGTATAGACCATGGCGTGGCGCCACTCGGCGGTGCTGCGGGCATAGTAGTAGATGCTGCGCACCTGTCCGGCGGGTACGCCCTGCTGAGGACGGTAGTAGTCGCCCTCGTCGCCCTCGGGAATCTCGATGCCGCCTGCCTGGCGGTTGCAGCCGAAGAAAGTCTCGGTGGCAGGGTCAACGAAGCGGACGCCGTCGATCTCCATGAAATAATAGTGGAAGCCGGGCACGAGGGGGTCGGTGACGGCCATGAAGCCGCCCTTACCGTCGGGCAGCATGTCGTATTTCTTGTTGCAGACGTCCACGATGACCTTGCGGGCTTCGGGTGCCTGGATGCGGAAGTAGGCCCTGTGCTGGCTGTCGACCTTAGGGAAGTCGTTGCCGGGCACGGTGGTCTCGGCCAGGACGGCGTCGGCAGGTACCTCGACGGTCTTAGGCAGCTCGATGCGAGGACGCTTGGGCTCGTAGCCGAGGAAGCGGGCGACGGCCTCGCCGTAGCGGCAGCCCAGCTCGCGATAGCCGGCGGCGTCGAAATGGAGACGGTCGGGGCCATTGGTGCAGTCGTCGGACGAGATGACCTGCGAGGTGTGGAGCGTCTGGGGAAGCTCGTCGATCTGTTTCTTACAACCTATGCAGACACCCTGTCCGCCAGCCTGGACGATGTTTCCGGCATAGAGGTTCACCTCCTCGGGCTTCAGATTGAGGTCGCTGCAGAGGGCGTCATAGACGGTCTGCACCTTCGCAGCCCACTCGGGGTCGCCGGTGTTCGACTCGCCCTGATGCATCAGTATGCCCTTGATGACGCCGTCCTGCTGGGCTTTCCGTGCCAGGGTGACGAGGCGTCCGTAGGGGTCGTTGCCGTAGGCTTCGAGCATGCCCTTCATCCAGCCGGGTGCCTCGTTCGCCACGTAGTCGGCTATCTTGTCCTTCATGAAACCCTCGATCTTGATGCCGCCGATGGCCACGTGGATGACGCCGACCTTGATATGCTCGGGCAGCGAGGCGACCAGCGTCCGCCCAAACCAGTCGGCGGGCGTCAGACCGGTGCCGGGACGACAGAGCGGCGGCACAGCCTCGCACCACTCGCCCATACGGCGCCCGCGCTCGGCATCGTCGACGGCGGGCATCAGCAGGAAACGCGGACCAGGACTACGGAGGTCCTGCGCCTCGGGCTTGGCGGCGCCCTCCATGTTCGACTGTCCAAAACACAAGAAAATGTAGAAGTTGGGGTCAACTTCGGCACGCATCTGCACGAGACACATGACCATAAACAACAAAGACAGAATACGTTTCATAAAAACAAGATTTTTTAACTACGAATTTTACGAATTTTACGAATTATTTCCTTGCGGCGATGGCTTCGCACGCCGAATTAGGTCGTGTTCGTTAAACGTTAAACGTTAAACCCAAATTATCAATTATCAATTATCCATTGCGCCGAAGGCGCTATGTCGCCAGGCGGCGGTGAGCCAGATGACGCGGATAGCGAGGTGGACAAAGTAGGCTACGTAGATGGCTTGTATGCCCCAGAGCGGCTGGAGGGCGACGGCAGCGACCACAAAACCTACGGCAGCGGCTATCATGGCGTTGCGCAGGGGGCGGGCTGCCGTGGCACCGACGAAGATGCCGTCCCAGAGGAAGGCAAGGCAGCTGACGAGCGGCATGGCCACCAGCCACGGCAGGAAGGGACGGGAGTCGGCTATGACGCTGGCGTCGGAGGTCATCAGCCGCACCATACCCTCGCCCGTCAGGGCATAGAGCAGGGTGAAGGCGGCGCCGATGGCGAGCGTCCAGAGGAAGAGGATGCGGATGGAATGGCGGAGGTTCAGGCGGTCGCGCGCACCGATGAAACGCCCCGTCAGCGCCTCGGCAGCATAGGCAAAGCCGTCGATGAAGTAGCTGAAGAGCATGAACAGCTTCATCATGATGGAGCCGACGGCGAGAGGACCGTCGCCATAGCGCGACGTGAGCGACGTGAAGCCCACATAGACCACCATGAAACAGAGCGAACGGATGAAGAGGTTGCCGTTGAGCACAAACAGCCGGCGCAGCTTCGACCAGCGAAGGGCGTTTTTTAGGAGTTCAGGAGTTTCTGTTTTTGGGGAGTTCAGGAGTTCAGGAGTTTCAAGGAGTTCAGACGAATGCTCTGTATGCATTTTTCCTTCTCTATTGTCTGAACTCCTGAACCGATGGAGCAGCGAGAGCAGAGTCAACCTGGTTTTAACTCTGCCGAGTCGCGACAGAGGAAGAGCGAAGCTCAACTCCTGAACTCCTGAACTTCTGCAGGTTTTCAGTTTCCTCACGAGGAGGACGGCGGCCACGAGGAGTCCTGCGTATTGGCCGATGAGGGTGCCCCAGGCGACGCCGAGGGCGCCGAGAGGTGTCCAGACGGCGAGGGCGAAGCTGGCTGCCATGTTGACGACGTTGACGGTGATGTCGCTCGCCATGGCCGACACGGTGTCCTGCATCCCGATGAACCATCCCTTCAGCGCCATCAACGAGAGGGTGGCGGGGGCTGCCCAGATGCGGATGAAGAAGTAGCGCCGCGCAAACATGGCCACCTCGTCCGAACAGGGGATGAGCGCCATGGCCACTCGGAGGAACAGCCATTGGAGTGCCCAGATGACGAGCGCTGCGCCGATGGCAATGGTGACGCTCTGCACCAGTATCTCACGCGCACCGCGGAAGTCCTGCCGTCCGAAGGCCTGCGCCGTCATGCCCCCCGTGCCCACACGCAGGAAACCGAAGTTCCAGTAGAGCAGGTCGAAGAGCATGGCGCCGATGGCTATGCCGCCAATGGCCGAGGCATCGGAGATGTGGCCAGCAATGGCAATATCCACCATGCCCACAAGGGGCACGGTGATATTCGCCAAGATGCTGGGCACCGCCAGCCGCAGAACCTCGTGATGAAGGGACTTCATGATCATATAGTTAAGAATTAAGAGTTAAGAGTTAAGAAAAAATGTCCCGTATGCAGCGCATCCCGACAACAAAACGATCTTTCTTAACTCTTAATTCTTAACTCTTAACTAAATCAGTCGAGCTGCTTGACTTTGTAGCCAGCGGCCTTAGCAATCTTCTTGGGGATGTCGGTGTTGTCGATCTGGCCAGTGAACTGCTCGGCTCCGGCGCCGATGGCAAAGACGGGGACGTAGATGCCCGAGTGGCTGCCGACGGGCCAGATGATCTTGGCGCAGCGGGCCATCACCTTCACGGCAAGGTCCGAGAGGGGTTCGTCGCGGTAGTAGAGGCTCTCGGCCATCTTCACCTTCTCGTTGGTCTGGAACGAGTGGTACCACTCGTCGTAGAGCGCCATCTCGTCGTCGTGCGAAATCTTAACCTCGCGCCAGAAGCCGAAGTTTTCGGTGAGGGCAGCCTTCACATCGGCCCATTCCACCTTGTCCTTCTTGTCGTGGCGCAGCTGGTTGAGGACCTCCGAGAAGCCGTGCTTGCTGACCTTCTGGTACTGGAGGACGCCGGTGTTGATGCTGTAGCTGCCGCCGGTGAGGGCGAGGCCGCCCGTCTCGTGGTCGGCGGTGATGACGATGAGCGTCTCCTTCGGATGCTTCTTGTAGAACTCGTAGGCCACCTTGACGGCATCGTCCATGGCCACGACGTCGCCGAAGCAGGCAGCGGCGTCGTTGGCGTGCCCGCCGTAGTCGATCTTACCGCCCTCGCACATCAGGAAGAAGCCTTTCTTGTTCTTCGAGAGCTGCTCGATGGCGGCGGTGACAATCTGGTCGAGACGGAGGTCGTCGTCCTTGGCGTCGATGGCATAGGGGATGTTGTCGCCGCGTCCCTCCTTCTGCAGCAGGATGATGGGCTTGCCGCAATTCTTCTGGGCCTGGTATTCGTCGTAGCCGCGGACAATCTGGTAGCCTGCTTTCTCGGCCAGCTCGTAGTGCGAGGGCTCGCCGTCGCGGGTGGGTTTGATGAAGTCGCCGCCGGCGAAGAAGTCGTAGCCGCTCTCGGTGAGCTGCACGCCGAGCTCGTAGTAGTCGTTACGCGAGGGGCGATGGCCGTAGAACGCGCCGGGGGTGGCGTGGTTGACGCCCACGCTGGTGGTGATGCCGACGCTCTTGCCGGCAGCCTTGGCCCACGCGGCGATGCTGTGGACGGGGGTGGTGCCGTCGGTCATCACGCCAATCTGGCCGTTGTTGATCTTAATGCCGCTCGACAGCGCCGTACCGGCAGCGCTTGAGTCGGTGACATCCGAGCTGGCCGAATAGGACGTGGCGAAGGCCGTGAAGGGGAACGTGGCGAAGCAAAGCGGCGTGATGCCCAACTTGCCCTTCTTCTGACTGAGATAATACTGGGTGCCGAGGACCTCTGCGGGGCCCATGCCGTCACCGATGAAATAGAACACATACTTTGCCTGTCCGGCAAACATACTCACGGTGAGCATCACGCTCACCAACACGACAAGCAGTCTTTTCATTGTTATAATAATTTAAAAGGATGATGATTGTTTTTTTTCTTTGTCAATAGTCTATAGTCTATGGTCTATTGCTTTTTACGCCCCTTTGGGGCGTGGCGACCAAGGCCGCGAAAAGCTATTGACTATTGACTATAGACGATTGACCTCTCAATACGCCGTTGATTTGAGGTTCAGTCCGACGGTCTCTTCGAGGTTGAAGAGGAGGTTCATGTTATGCACGGCCTGGCCGCTGGCACCCTTCAGGAGGTTGTCGATGCAGGTGGTGATAAGCAGGTTGTCGCCCTGCTTGTCGAGGTGGATAAAGCAGCGGTTGGTGTGCACCACCTGCTTCAGGTCGATGGGCTTGCGGGAGAGGTAGGTGAACGAGTCCTCGTCGTAGTACTGCTCATAGAGGTCCTCGAGAGCGCTGAGCGCGGCGCTGTTCTTCAGCATGATGGTGGTGAAGATGCCACGGGTGAAGTTGCCGTGGCAGGGCACGAACAGGATGTCTGAGTTGAAGCTGGTCTGCTGCTGATGGAGGGCGGCGCGGATTTCGGGCAGATGCTGGTGGACGAAGGGCTTATAGACGCTGACGTTGTCGCTGCGCCAGTTGAAGCTGGTGAGGGTTGACGACTGCTCGCCGGTACCGGTGCTGCCGATGATGGACTGCACGTGTATGTCGCCGTTCAGCATCAGGTTACGTCCCAGCGGCAGCAGGCCCAGCAGGATGCCGGTGGCGAAGTTGCCGGGGTTGGCCACGAAGCGCGACTGGCAGATGGCGCGGCGGTTGAGCTCCGGCAGGCCATAGACGAACGTGGGATCGTCGATGCGGTAGGCACGGCTCATGTCGACCACCTTCAGCCCCTCGGGCAGGGTATGGCTGTCGAAGAACTCGCGGCTGCCCTGCCACTCGGTGCAGAGGAAGAGCATGTCGAGCCGGTCCAGCGAATCGTCGAAAGTGAAGCAGAGGTCCGTCTCGTCGTAGAGCCCGCGGTGGACCTCGTCGATGCGATGGCCCACGAACTCGCGCGACGTAACAAACTGCAGGTCCACGTCGGGATGGTTGAGCAACAGGCGTATCAGCTCACCTCCTGTGAACCCCGCCCCTTCAATAATGCCGGTTTTTATCATCTTGTTTCTGTTAGAGAAGAATTAAATTTGGTTTATGGGTTTAGTTCCGGCTTCGCCTGAGGTTTAGAGGTA
>Ga0129306_1001496_pt1 | contig 26180 bp, 29 predicted proteins | sample P827metagenome_FD_94438 | JGI IMG/M metagenome (GOLD analysis project Ga0129306, IMG submission 94438) | Capybara group fecal microbial communities from Wisconsin, USA - P827 metagenome | ecosystem: Host-associated > Mammals > Digestive system > Large intestine > Fecal | place: USA: Wisconsin...
AGTGTTTTACACTATCTCTTTGACAGCAAAACAACTTGTTTTGGTTTCAGAGATTCCTGAAACACCTGTAAATAAAGGCATTTCCGAGCATGTAAAGTCGCGTGATGGTGAGTGATGCTTTTCATTTTACCATCACTCGTGTAACAATCAATAAATGAGCGTGTTACAAAGAAAGTGATGCTTTTGCCATTTTTTACTACTTTTTTTTGAAGACAAAAAGGAAATAGTGTGGTTGCAGAAAGTTATTGTTTATCCCAACTTAATTATTATGGGTAAAAGTTTGGTGGATTCACTGAATTGCCTTATCTTTGCAGCCATCAAACGAAAACAGTCACAGTTCATGGCAGAAGATTATATTCTGAACGAGCATAACAAAGAAGAGTTTCCGCCTGCGCATACGGCGGAACACCTTTTGAATCAGACGATGATCCGCCTGTTTGGCTGTGAGCGTTCGTATAATGCTCATATCGAACGTAAGAAGAGCAAGATGAGTTTCCACATCGACCATAAACCGAGTAAGCAGGAAGAGAAGGAGATCGAGCGCAGGATGAATGAGTTGATCGACGAGGATCTGCCAGTGACCTTTGAGTTCGTGACCATCGACGAACTGCCAGAGGAGGTGGATGCCAACCGTCTGCCAACGGATGTCTCTGAGACGATCCGTCTGGTGAGGATTGGCGACTACGACGTCTGTCCGTGTATCGGTAAGCATGTGAGAAGTACGTCGCAGATAGGACGCTTCGAGATGCTCGGCACCAATTGGGACGAGCACGAGCATTCGTTCAGGGTGAGGTTCAAGATTATTGCTTGAAACTTACTCGCATGAACACGGGATAGTGGTCGGAATAACTGAGTTCTTTCTTGTAGTATGTGATACCTTCCATGTCTTTGCTATGGAAGATATAGTCGATGCGCACGTTCTTTTTGCCACGGAAGGTGTTCATATAGCCGCTGCCGCACTCCTTGAAACCGTCGATCTTGTCGCCTAACATGGTGTTATAGACATAGGAGTAGGGTACATCGTTGAAGTCACCGCACACGATAATGGGTGCTTCTGTTTCCTTCATGTCCCTGGCCAATATCTCGGCCTGTGTGGAACGTGCTATCATACCTACCGTATAGTTCCCGTAGAGGGCATTTATCAAGGTGTTGTTCTGCACATCCAACCCCTTGCTTTGCTGTTTGGCTACACGGTGGAGCGTACCGTTGATGCCCGTGGTTTCCAGATGAGCATTATAGACGCGGTAGATGTCGTCGTTGACTTTGATTTCTGCCCACATGGCACTGTTGGTCGTCATCTCGAACTGGATGTTCTTGGAATTGACGATGGGATATCGGCTGTAGATCACCATATCGCTCTGGCCAACGGCACTGTATGGGAAATACTCTTTATAGGAGTCGGAGTTCCGTTTGTCGCCAGCATGGTCGTTGTATTCCTGGAAACAGACGATATCCACTTTCTGCTTCTTCATCTCCGAGAGAATATCCTGAGCCATGAATCCAGATGTCTCACGGCCGAACTTGGCCACGTTGTAGGTGGCGATTTTCAGACCAGGTTTGGCATCGGCTTTCTCATCCTGTGAGCCGAACTTATAGATGGTGCTAATGTATGGGATGCAGCACAGGATTGTGATCAACGGCATACAGGCCCAGTGGAAACGACGCAGCACCAGCCAGTAGATGAGGAAAGCGGCATTGCAGATGATCAGCGGTGGTAGCGCATAGACCAGCATGGCTCTGGCTGTATTGCCGCCAGGCATTACATCTCCTCCGAAAAGACCCGTGAATGTGAAGATCATCAACAGGAAGGTGATGATAAGCATCATGAATGAGAAGTATTTCTGTACTGCGAGTTTACCCATGTTACAAGATGAATAATGGTATTATGATTCCAGATATTTCTTGACGATTTCGATGAGGTTCTCTACCTTGAAAGGTTTGGCCATGAACTCGTCGCAGCCGGCTGCTTTCGCTTCACGGATGTTCTCTTCGAAAGCGTAGGCACTCAGGGCGATGACTGGGGTGGAGGTAGAGACTTCCTTGATGATGCGCGTGGCGTCCAGACCGTTCATCTCCGGCATACGGATATCCATGAGAATCAGGTCGGGCTTCTCGTCTTCGTTGAGGGTGACGGCCTCAATGCCATTGTGGGCGCGCAACAGTTTATAGCGTTTCTGTAGCACGATCTTCACCAGTTCATAGTTGCTGTCTTCATCCTCGGCCACCAATATTTTCTTCATGTCAAGGTCGTCAGGACGTCCGCTGATACGGATGGTACGCACATTCGTCGTCGTGGTGGTCTTGGCCTGGTTGACACCTCCGATGGTGCCTTCGAAAGGCATGACAAACGTGAAGAGAGAACCTTTGCCTTTCTCGGACTCGACGGAGATGGTGCCACCCAATTTCTCTACAATGATCTTACAGAGTGGCAAGCCAAGACCGTAGCCGTTCTTGTTGGTCTCTGCATCTCGGGAGACATAGGTCTCAAAGATATGGGCAATGTCTTCCTTGGCAATGCCAGAACCCGTATCCTGAACGAAGAACTGGATGTTCTGGCCGTCGTCGAGTACCTTATAGCCATAACTGATGGTGCCTGACGATGTGTGCTTCAGGGAGTTGCTGATCAAGTTTGAGAATACCTGCGTCAAGCGATTGGCATCCGTATTGAAGGTGACAGGCATCAAGGGCTTGCGCCACTCTAACTTCACAGCGTCTGGACAGCGGAACTTGAACAGGTTCTTGATACCTGCGCACAGTTCGTTCAGATCAGTCTCGGCTTTCTTCATAACGATCTCGCCTGATTCTACCCTTGACAGATCCAATATCTCATTGACCAGACTCTGAAGACGGTTATTATTGCTCTCAATGATCTCGAAGAATTTCATGCGGTCTTCTTGGGAATCTGTCTCCACGATGACTCTCGAGAATCCTTCGATGGCATTGAGTGGTGTGCGTATCTCATGACTCATGTTTGCGAGGAAAAGGGACTTCATCTTGCTGGCATTCTCTGCCTTTTCAGCCTTTTCTTCGTATTCCTTCAGTTTCTTATTCGCAATCGCTAACTGCTCATTGACAAGTAGCAGTTTACGATTGGCGTCAGCAAACTTCTGTAATAGAATCTCTTTTTCCTCTTTTTCCATCTTAGGTTTAAAAAAACACTATGTGCCTGCAAAATTAATAAATAATTTTGAATTGTATGCAAAATATTCAGTTTTTTTTCAACTTCTTTTCGCTTTTTCCCATGCACCGTTCTTTCCATGGTTTCTCAGATAGACCATTCCGCGAAAGACATTCAGGTTCATGAAGACGAAATAATAGGCTGCATAGAGTAACTTGTTCTTGTGCCCATATCGATTCTGGATCCACCCTGCAAAAGCCATCAGGTAGAAGAGTAATTGCAGACCCAGTATGATGGTATAGAGCGGATGGCAGCCTAAGGACACCAGTGCGATGTTGATGATCAGCAATATCACCATCGCTATTGGTGTGATACTCCAGCGAAGTACACGGTGGCTGACGTATTGGAAGGTCACCAGCGGCTGATGGAAGGGGTTGAGCATGCTTCTGAGCCACCAGATGCTCTGCAGACCTCCTGCCGCGATACGCCGTTTGCGCTTTGACTCCTCATGGATATTGGCAGAGCCGTATTCCTGGGCATAGGCCTCGGGCGCGTAGGCGATACGCTTGCCGTCCTGGACGACATACATCGACATCATGAAATCGTCCAATAAGGCTTCGTCGGGTACCTCCCTGACGAGGGTGGGGTCGATGGCATAGAGTTCTCCAGCAGCACCCATCGTAGAGTAGAGTTCGCTGTCCCATTTTTTCAAGGTACTCTCGTAGCGCCAGTAAAGTCCTTCGCCCTCGGCGGCCATCTCACCATCCTTCTTGGCAGCGACACGCTTTTCTCCTGACACACAACCCACCGTCGGATCCATGAATAGACGGGCAATCTCGCGCAGAGCACCGGCGTTGAGCATGGTATTGGCATCTGTGAAGGTCACATAGCGCGTCTGGAGTTCCTGGAGTCCATGCTTCAGGGCGGCAGACTTGCCTCTGCGCTCGGGACTGAACACGATATCTACTTCTGGATAGGCCTTCAGCAGTTCGTTGGTACGGTCATTGCTACCATCGGTGACCCACATGATATGGAATTTTTCTTTGGGATAATCAATGGCCAGGGTGTTCTCCATTTTTTCTGCGACGACATCCTCCTCGTTGTAGGCGCAGATCATCAGGGTCATGGTGGGCAACTCCTCATCATTCGGCAGGGCGGCCTTCAAGGGTTTCCCCTTGAAGAACCGTTTGAGCCGGATGAGGATGTATAAAATTATTCCATACCCGAGATAGGTGTAGAACACGATGAGCAGACAGGCCCAGAACAGAATTTTTAGTGTCAACATGGAATGGGCTTTTGAGGGTTACTTCGTTTCTATTTCCTCCTGCATGTCGATGAACTGTCGATCTTCGTCGTAGAACTCATATTGCAGGAAGGCCAGTTTCTGAGAGGGGATCACACGGACACCGAGTCCGTATTTCAACTGCCATTGCCGTTTCAGGCTGAACATGCCTTTGTTGATATAGGCGGCCACGTAGGGATGTACGTGCAGGTAGAACTTGCGGATTCCGATCTTATTGACAAGGGTGTCAATCTTGCTCTCTAATGTATCCGTAAACAGGATACTCGACTTGATAGTTCCTTTTCCGAAACAGGTGGGGCAGGTCTCTTCGACATTGACGCTCATGGCAGGACGCACACGTTGACGGGTGATCTGCATCAGTCCGAACTTCGAGAGCGGCAGGATATTGTGCTTGGCACGGTCCTTCTGCATGTTCTTGCACATCCGCTCATAGAGCATCTGACGGTCTTCGGGCAGTTTCATGTCGATGAAATCCACGATGATGATACCACCCATGTCCCGCAGTCTCAACTGACGGGCCAGTTCATCGGCAGCGCCGAGGTTGGTCTCGAGGGCGTTAGCCTCCTGGTCGTTCTCCTTCTTGATGCGGGTGCCGCTGTTCACGTCAACCACATGCATCGCCTCCGTATGTTCGATAATCAGATAGGCACCATGTTTGTAGTTGACCGTCTTGCCGAAGCCTGATTTCAACTGTTTGGTAACACCGAAGTTGTCGAAGATAGGCACTGTGCCGCTATAGAGCTTCACAATCTCCTTCTTCTCCGGAGCAATAAGCCCCAGGTAGTTCTTGATTTCCTCGAAGATACCGCTGTCATTGACGTGAATGCCGTCGTACGTGGGATTGAACAGATCACGAAGAAGTGCCACGGCTCTGCTTTCCTCCTCAAAGCACAGTTGCGGGCGCTCTGTTGTCTTCTGCACCTTCGTGATGGCATCTTCCCACCGTTTCAGCAGGATCTTCAGTTCGGCATCGAGTTCGGCGGCACGCTTACCTTCTGCTACCGTGCGCACGATGACACCGAAGTTCTTCGGTTTGATACTCTGGATCAGTTGTTTCAGACGACTGCGCTCTTCGCCACGCTTGATCTTCGTGGAGACAGAGATGCTATCGTCGAAGGGAATGAGAACCAGATAACGACCAGCGAAACTGAGTTCACATGTCAGACGTGGTCCCTTCGTGTTGATGGGCTCCTTGACGATCTGAACAAGCAATTCCTGTCCCACCTTCAGTGTGGTAGCAATGCTGCCTTCCTTCTTAAGGGGCGGCTGAATATTGGCTTTCTGGATGGGATAGAGTTTCTTGCGGTCGCTGGCTACCTGTTTCAGGTATTTCTCGTAAGAGTAAAATTGAGTCCCTAAGTCAAGATAATGCAGGAAGGCCACACGCTCTGCGCCGACATCGACAAAACAGGCGTTGAGTCCGGGCATCAGTTTCTTTACCTTTGCCACGTAGATGTTACCCACCGAGAACGACACCGTGCGCTGCTCCTGCTGGTATTCTACCAGCTGCTTGTCTTCGAGCAGGGCAATGGAGATGTCTTTCGGCTGAACATCAATGATTACTTCACTTGTCATTTTATCTTGGGGATTGTCGTTAAAACTCGAAAGGGTGTGCCACTATTCTCTTTGAATAGTCCGGCACACTCCTTTCATTTCTCTTGTCTGTCACGGCAAGAGCTTACTTGCTCTTGTGACGATTCTTGCGCAGTCTCTTCTTACGCTTGTGGGTTGCCATCTTGTGGCCCTTCTTCTTTTTTCCGTTTGGCATAATAATATGATATTAAATGTTAATTACTTCATCTTCTCAATGAAACTCTTCGAGGGCTTGAATGCCGGGAAGTCATGGGCGTCGATAATGATCGTCGTGTTCTTGGAGATGTTGCGGGCGGTCTTCTGGGCGCGACGCTTCACAATAAATGTACCGAATCCTCTCAGATAGACATTTTCCTTGTTCTCTGCAAGGCTCTGGCGAATCTCCTCCATGAAGGCCTCTACTGTGGTGGCAACATCCTTTTTAGCAACACCTGTCTCGTCAGCGATTTTGTTGATGATTTCTGCCTTTGTCATTTCTTATTTCTTTATAATTTCCTTTATATTAATAATGTGTAAAACCGATAATCTTCGATTTCGGACTGCAAAGATACTGTTTTTCAGTGAGATACCGAAATTTTATAGCATTTTTTTTCAAAAAAAGGCTTTTTTTGCTAAATACTGATGCCGAAGTCCTGTTTTACCTCACTCATTACGAAGGTACTTTCCAGTGAAGCCAGACTGTCTATCTCACCCAGTTTGTTGAGTACAAACTCCTGATATTGCTTCATGTCTCGTGCGCGCACTTTTAGTAAATAATCATAGGCTCCAGAGGTGTTGTAGCACTCTGTCACCTCAGGGATCCGCTGGATGCGTCGTACGAAGGAGTCGGCAATTTCGTGGTTGATCTGCTTCAGTTTCACCTTGCAGAACACGAGTAGCCCCTGTCCCAGTTTCTCCGGATCCAGCACAGCCACATATTTTCTGATATATCCCTGACGCTCGAGTCTTTTCTGACGTTCAAACACAGGGGTAGGGGTCAGGTGCACGGCATCAGCCAGTTCCTTTGTGGTCAGTTTTGCGTTTTTCTGCAGGGTCTTCAGAATCTGCAGGTCGGTCTCGTCCAGTGTATATGCCATAATAGAATATTTTTCTTTTTCCGCTGCAAAATTAGATATATTTTCCGAATTCTGCAAATTATTTGGAGGGAAATGTAATTTACAGTACCTTTGCAGCGACTAAACAGAATAATAAGATGAAGACAGTATTAGTAACAGGTGCCAATAAGGGCATCGGATTCGGAATAGCCAAACATCTCGGCCTCAGTGGCTGGAAAGTCGTTATCGGCGCTCGCGATGAGCAGCGTGCCACCAAAGCCATCGGCGAATTGAAGGCGCAGGGCATCGACGTACTTGGGTGGGTGAACATCGAACTGAAGGATCTCGCCAATATAGAAAAGGCCACTCAGGAGATCAGTGAGAAATACCCAGGGTTGTCGTTGCTCGTAAACAATGCTGGTATCCCTGGTGATATGAGCGTCGATAGCGAACATACGGAGATCAGTGTGATCCGTGAGACACTCGATGTGAACTTCGTTGGCACCTTTGCCCTCACCAAGGCCCTGATCCCTCTGATTGCCAAGAACAATGGTCGTATCGCCAATGTCACCGTTCCTTCAGAGATCAGTCCTTATTGGCACCCACTGGCCTATGTTGCCAGCAAGGCAGCACAGAACGCGATGATGGGTGTGATGGCCATTGAGTTTCAGCAGAGCAACACACCTGTGGAAATCTTCTCCGTTCACCCAGGTCCCACCACCACCGACCTCAATGGTAACATGGCCCTTCCGGGATTCCACGATATCGAGACCGTCGGCCAGAAATTCGCCGAACTGATCAACGATGGACAGAACCACCAGGGCGAGTTCATCGAACTCTATCCCATTGTGAAGGAGGATTAACAGCCCCTCTGTATTCAGACCATATTGATGGCTCGTCCGCTTAGAAACGCAGTCCCTGACCGGAGCCGTTGCTCATGTCGAGCCAGCGGTTGTCGCAGCGCAGACCGCAGTCCTGCGGAATCAGATAAGGCTCGAACATATCATCTACGGTTTTCTCGTAGACGCCAATAGCATAGCCGGTCTTGCGGTCGGGATAGTTCTCCTCTGGGCCGCGACCGTACCACTTCACCTGCTGCATGTCGTCGCAGAGCGTCATCGTCAGGCCGATACGTGGCAGAAGGGCGGGCATCTGTCCCTCGGGCTCCAGAATATGATGTAGGTCAATGGTGCCGTCGCCGTTGATGCGGTACTCATATACCTCGGAGAAGCCTGAATAGCGCAGGCCGGTGATGTAGGCATCGAGCGATGTGGTAAGAAGTTGATTCCAACATGTGAAATGCTTCACATAGCGGTTACCACCGTACTTGTCAACGATGTGACGAAACTTATCTGAGTCCATAAAAGCGACCAATTGGGAGAAAACGTATTTGGGCTTGTTCATATGCAGTCATCCATTTTGACTGCAAAGATACAAAATCAAATCGTCGCACCCTAAAAATCTCTGTAACTAACTATATTTCAATCATTTCAAAGAGCGCTTGGCGATTTTTAGCGGACAGCAATGTTTGATGATGACAAATAGATGATGAGCGATATACATAGGTTAAGAGGCTGAATTGCCCCTTTTTGGTGGATTATTCTTTTAGAGTGTCTGTTTTGAGCCCGTTTTGGAATGATCGGCTTTGAGGCGAGGTGATTCCAGGGTTATCTTCTGATTATCCATGAAAATTTGGTGGATCATTCCAAGGTTCGTAACTTTGCAGCCATAAAGGATTATAGATTATGAGGAAGTATATATTAGCGGATAATCAGGAACTGACGAGATTCGCCGTGGAGAGTCTGATCAAACAGAGAGGGCAGGAGGCGATTTATAAGGCCAGCGACAAGGCTGGACTCGTGGAACTGCTGAAAGAGCACGAGAATGCCGTGGTGGTACTCGACTACACACTCTTCGACTTTGCCGACGTGGAGCAGTTGCTGATTATCACAGAACGGTTTGCGCTCTCGCAGTGGATCCTGATCAGCGACGAACTGACGCCCGCGTTCCTGAGAAGTGTGGTGTATGCGTCGCACCAGTTCAGTATCGTGTTCAAGGACGGATCGCTGCACGAGTTGCGCGAGGCGTTACAGGCTACGGACCGTCATGACCGTTACATCAGTCAACGGGCCCTGGAGGTGATCATCAACCACCAGCAGGAGGAAGAGCAGCCCAGTGTGCTGACATCGACGGAGATAGAGATCGTGAAGGCCATCGCCCAGGGTAAGACCACGAAGGAGATCGCCAACGAGCGCTTCTCAAGTGTCCACACCATCACCACCCATCGCAAGAATATCTTCCGTAAACTGGGGATCAACACCGCCCACGAGGCTGTGAAATATGCCCTCCGAGCGGGATTGGTTGATTCGTCGGAGTTCTACATATAAATAGTGTGAGATTTCAATCTCACGCTTTTTATTTCAGACTCTGTTCAATATCCTCCAACAGATCTTCGCCGGCTTCGAGGCCGATGCTCAGTCGGACCGTCGTATCTGGGACAGACATCTCCGCACATTGTTCTGGGGTGAAGAGGCCGAAGATGGTCGAGGCGGGATGGATGGCCAGCGACTTACGGTCGAAGAGGTTCGTGGCACGACGGATGATCTGCAGTTTGTCGATGAACGCCCAGGCGGCTTCTTTCGTTGCGAGGTCAATGGTGAAGACGGCACCTGGCAAGGGACCGAATTGCTGCTTTGACAACTCGTGGAAGGGATTATCCTCCAAACCTGTATAGTTCACGCGCTTGATCTCTGGTAGCGCCTGACATTGCTTAGCAAGCCACAACGTGGTCTCTGCCTGACGACGTAAACGGATGTCGAGAGTATCGAGCCCCAGGGTTTCCATATAGGCTACCTGTGGTGTCATCAACGAGCCGAGGTTCGTCACTAGTTCGGTCTTTACACGCGCCGTAAATGCCAGTTTCTTGCCAACGCGTTTGGTGCGACTCTGTAGGGCAGGGGAGGGACTCTGCGACCAATCGAACTTACCATAGTCGATGAGCAGACCACCTAAGCCTGTGCCGCCACCTGAGATATACTTCGTGCTCGACACCACCTCGATATCCACGCCGAAGTCGCCTGCATGAAAGGCTGGAAACGGCACAATGGTCGTGTCGGCTATCAGAGGTACACCCTTAGCATGGGCTATCTCTGAGAGTTTCTTGATATCAGCTACGAACAACTGCGGATTGGTGATGATCTCGAAGAACAGTGCAGCGGTCTTGTCGTCAATCTGCGCCTCTACCTCCTCTGGTTTCGTAAAATCAACAAAGCGCGGCTCCACACCAAAACTGCCCAACGTATCGCGGATCAGCGAGACGCTGTTGCCAAACAGGTGTTTCGAGGCAACGATATTCAGGCCTGCGCCGCTCACCGCCGTCAGGGCATAAGCAATTGCCGCCATACCCGTGTTCAGCGCCGTCACGCTGGTCGCTCCCGTAATCTGCCGTACGCGCTCCTCCAGATAGGTCACCGTGGGGTTGGCGATGCGGGCGTACGACGGATCCATCGAACGACCGCAGAAGGCGTCGTTCATCGCCTTGGCCGAGGGGAACTCGAACGCCGCTGTGAGATACACCGGCATCGAGAGGGCCCCATAGGCGTCAGGCTTCTGATACTTTGTGGTTAATACTTTCGTTTCGTATTTCATATCGTCGGTTTAAATAATGTTCATAACTGAGTGCAAAGTCAGTGCAAGCCGAGCGCAGAGAACTTGTTCTTTGCCGAAGCGCCGCATGACTTTGCAGTGTGATAAAATCACGCTGCAAAGTTAGGGCGATTTCGCCAATTACGAAATCGCCCTATCATGGCATTTTCACTACCACACGTTTGGTATTTCTCCGATGGATGTGCGATATATGACAGTAAAAGCGTTTTACGTCAAAAAACTAGCTTCTTATGAAACGCGATTAACAGAGAGTTGCTACCGCTCAGGGACGCGAGTCCTTATGTTTAGACTTTGTGTTCATATTTGCTTCGGTATTGATGTTATTATTGTTTAACTCATTCGCCTATCCCCGTGACTAAAGAAGTTTGAGTTTTTGGGACTTTTGCAGTCGCTCATGCATCACGACACAAATCATATATCTTTTCATCCACTCTAATAGGATGTATTGGCAGAAATGAAACAGATTGGAATATATGCACGTTGAATAACTCTCCAATATGCCCAGATAATACAGAATAGATTCTGCATTGCGAATCCCTTGGATTTGGAAGTACGACTGCCTTTCTGTGTTTCAAATCTGATTTTGGAAGTTGGAGATTTATTACGACGACTATGCATACAACATCATCCAATTTGGCATAATAGACTCCTTGCGAAATTGCTTCAGGTATGCCTGCCTCATCAGCTATAACGTATGGAGCGCTGATGAGTTGCTGCTTAGGATTAAGTATCTGCTCTCTGACTGCATTTGTACAAGGATTCAGAACATACATGTATCCCAGTTCCTGAAATGCCATCAAGTAGGCGGACTTCAATAGGGCAATATTGGCAAGGTCTATATTACGTTTGCGATTGGTGATGTTGGCCGTTAACTTGATTTCACAATCCTCTTTCGCATTCCTCGCTTCTTTCATAAACCCCTCGAATTCGATGGGGTTATTATTGTCTGGGCTTATCATGAACTTAAAGCCTTCGCTCTTGCTGAATGTCGTTTGCCCGTTGATTTCAACGCCGTTAAAGGAGATTCTTGATTTCTGTGGAATCGCATCAAGGTGCTTGAGGTTATGACTTATTTCGAGTTCATTCATCAGGTACACGTCTAAGTCTTTTCCTTGAGTGTTATTACACGTTTTGCATGTAACAAGAATGGGCTTGCCTCCTACAGATTCTGGTGGAACATGCTCCAATGTCAACGCTTCATGAGCTATGGCATATATGTGCTGGCACAAGGGACAGATATAAGCATCGGCCATACGGAACTCAACGTCATCTGATGTAACGAACGGAATGGCTTCTATCTGCTTGGAGCATGCCTCAATGATACTTTCACGTTTGTGCTTGTTGCTCATAGAATTCTAATCCTTGTACTTCCAAATATATCCTCCTGCAGTTTTTTTATTTCCTTTGCATACTTCTCCTATACCAGAAACCTTCAACGCACGCTCAGCACTATATGCATTGGGCCATTCTTTAATAAAAATTCCATCTGAGTTATATTGAAGCACAGCCTTTCGTATAGAATTTGGATACCTCTTTTGTAACAATCCCGCTTCTTTTAATAATCTATATGCCACACTAGCATGATTACAAAGCTCTGTGATATTATTATAATACTGCGATACCTCCCATGCTTCTTCTACAGTTTTAGCCCTTCGGAACATAGCGTCAGAAGGCTTTGCCTCTTTAAACAGATTGTTTTTCTTTAGAAAGCTGTATAAGCGATAGTTCTTTACCCTAATTTGTTCTATTGAACGATAATTATCCGCTTCTTTTAATGCTTCATCTTTGGTATACTCCTTCGGTTTCACAAATAACTCGTCCAACAATCCATTTTTATAAAGTACTCTATATGCCCACGCACATTCACGAAGTAAATGCATTCTATTTTCGAAATGGTCTTTGTTAACAACAAGAAGAGCTTCTTCGATGGTGTGATGTGTATGTTTAGCACGATGAGGAAACAGCTCATTAAGTAAACCTTTGTAGCGACTCAGTATTGCTTCATATGCTCCAATATAAAGTTCCTGGAACAATTTTATGTCGTAGTTGCACTCTTTTGCCTTTTCTCTAATAGTCTTTTTAGTCCATTTTAGAGGATATGAACCACCTATGGAGCTTTCCCTTTCTCCCGTTTTTGCTCTATTCAGCAATTTCCACTTAAGCCTTTTATAATGTTCCACCCAAAAAGCTTCTCTTTTTCCACTCTCATGAATGGGTATACCTTCTTCTAATTGTCGAGGTACAGGTATGGCACATCCTAATTCTTCTGCAAACCTATATACAGAAGAGTCTTTACTATTTCGATGTTGCCAGTCTCTTTTTATCATGCTATTTGTTAACCCAACATATACGGCTTTCTGCTCAACAAATTCATAGGCATAGATATACTTTTTCTCTTTCTCGTAATCAGCTGTTTTGGGTGGAAGTCTCTTTAACCATGTATAATCTTTTAGCCAACCATTGCTTAAGGCTTTGTTATATGCGGCAGATGCTCTTGTGCTAAACGTAAAAATGTATTCATGCTTACGAGCTTCTTGCTCACATGTTTCTTTATCCCACTTTTTTGCGTTACCAGAGCAATGGGGACAGCCTTTGCCTTTCAGATGATTAGTTGGTGATTGCCAGAAATCACCATGAATTGGACACACAATACAGACTTTGGTTTTTCCATTCACATATTCTACCTTGTGGTATTCGTAAAGACCTCCATGAACCTTTGTCGCCTCTTCAATAAACTTTTCAACAGGTTTACGCTGAAGTCGACTTCGTCTAGCATCGTAACATTTAGGACAAGCTTGATTACTAGAAAAGATATTATCAGGTCGCATAGAGAACTCCCCATGTTCAACACCATCTGCATCCCTTTCATGGCATACAAGCATAATGGGAACTTTCATGGCTTTATATTCCACTTTTTCATAACTATAGCGGTCACCGAAGATGGAACGAAGTCTTTCAATTATTTCATCCTGAGTATATGATTGCCTTTTCTTTTTTGGTTTTGAAACATCAATTATGTAGGACAACCATGTATAGTTCTTCAGCCAATGATGCTTTAATGCCGCATTATAAGCGTCTTCACTTTGCGTTCTGAAAGATTTCATTTCTTTATAGCGAGAGGCTTCCTCATAGCATTTCGCTTCTGTCCAAACCCTAAGTTTCTCAGCAGTTCTCTTAGAAGCACATTTCTTACATCCACTTCCAGCAGTATGATGAGATGGCCTCTGCCAAAACTCCCCATGTTGTCTACAGATAATACACACATCAGTTTGAGCATCCACGTACTCCACCTTGGAATAATCATATTTATCCCCATGAATCTCTCGGGCTTTCTTGATGAATTCTTCGGTGGTTAGCTTTGCCATAATTCCTTTCTATTTTAAAATGCATCCTTTCGTATACCCCTTTGGTCACTATAATAAAAGATGGAATATTTTTTTGCCATAGAAGCCAAATCTTCTTTATATTTCAATATAAGATAGATTACGCGTTGTATATCATAATCTCGTATTGTAATAGGAATGCTTTTTACTATTTCTTCATCATTGGGAACATACTCTTTCAGCCGTTCTAATGAGGTGTCAAGTTCCTTATCATTAAGTTTTGCGTATTCTTCCCGCTCTATGGTGTGGCCATAGGTTTCAAGAAACTTTTCTTTATCCTTTAAAGCATCACTCCATAGGACGAACAACAAATGGAACATGTCTGAAGATATTTCACGGGTCATTCTATGAGTTGATTCTTTCTCTGCTTGTTTGCAAAGGTTTGCTACAATAGAAGACAGGAGTTCATCATTATTTTGTGATTTATCCAATTTCCTATCATTCAACGCAAGAACCAACTGATATATTTTCATCCATAATTTGTAAAGACTTGGGTACATGTCATTATAAACATCTACCTTTTTATATGAATACTTATAGAAATCTATTGTTAAATAAAATGTTATACTTGCTATCAAACCATAACAGCAATTTCTAAAGGTTTCGTCCACAGATGCCATTATATCCAAAACATTTGATGGTAGTGGCAGAGTAGGACAATGGGTGAGGAGGTTTGATACTAATGCGAAAATTCCAGAAAAAGCCAATACGCATAGTACAATTCCTTCTCTTTTATATCCAAGACGCATAAGTCGTCGGATTGCCTTGTTCCTTGCTTTAGAATTTAGTTGCATATTCAAAGATATATTATTTGCTGCAAATTTACTTAATTTTATTGAGTTTTGAATCGGAATCATCCAAAAAGTGCAAAAACAAAATGTTTTTCACATCTTTTGGCTATAAAAAGAGTACAAAATATGGGATAATGCCCTATCTTCGCACCCAGAACATCAAAGGAAGGAAAAAGATAGTTGGGACGGAAAGTAGTCCGGTGATCAAAAGCAGCCTATTTCGAGTTACCCACTAACTCTAAGAGACTTGCCCACTAACTACAATAGAGTTACCCACTAACTCAAAAAGCCCCACTACGACGACCTTTCGGGTAATGTTTTCAGGATAACAACTTAAATACCTTAAAGATTATGGCTAAAGTGAAGTATTATGCTAAAGAGAACACAAAGTTGGGTACGCACAGTTTCTATGCTGTCCCTGTGCCCAATGGTACGCTGACCTTCAATGAACTTTGTGAGGAGGCTTGTCGTAACACGAGCATTGAGCCTTCGATTATGAAGGCTGCGGTGACGGAGTATATGAAGACGGTGCAGTCGAACGTGCTGAAAGGCTTCCGTGTTCCTGTGGGCGAGCAGTTTATTACGGTTTATCCGAACCTGAACGTCTCGGTGAAGGACACGAAGAACCAGGACGGTACGGTGAAGGAGGTTGCCACGGCCAAGATGGTGACTGCCAACAAGGGCAAGAGCCGTCTGGGTGCGTCGGTCAGCATCAAGTTCAGTCAGGAGTTTGCCAGTCAGGTGAGTTGGCAGAAGATAGACGAGCGCACGGGTGCCGTCGTCGAGGACGAGGACATCACCGACGGTGGTGACACTGGCGGAGAGAACGGCGGTGGTGACAGCGGCTCTGGCGGCAACGACAATCCTTCAGGAGAACTCGAAGGATAGGTCGAAGTAGATGACATTTAAAATCGGCAAGCAAAGGATGAAAACTTTGCTTGCCGAGTCTAATAAAACGAGATGGTGAATATTCCGTTTTTATATATTATCAAATATATTTCCTTCTCATTATCTTATTCGTCTGTTCTGCCAACATTTGTTGCCGTTGCAAAAAATCAATAAATCTTTGAAATGCATCATAGAATTCATCATCCAATAATCTCTTTTCTGTTCTGTAAACATCTACCATTTCACGCATTTGCATAGTCCTATGACGTGCTTCCATGAGATAATGTCTTTGCTCTGATAGCAAATCTCGTTCTCTTTCTGACAAATCCTTATCAAGCCTTTCTTTCATTATGAAATCAAAATACTCTGGTGGCAAAAGGATTTCTGGAGAACGAAGAATTTTCTGGTTTGTTCTTGACAACTCTAGAATTTCTTCTAATATTTCATTATTAAGGCTCTTATCTGAGATATCCTTTTCTTCCTCAGATTTCTCGGATTTGATGTTATTTAATGATTCTTCCAAATTAGGCCACCATACTTCAAACGTCTTTGAGAGCAACTCTTCTTTTAATCCTGCTTCACCACAAGATTTATTTAGAGTCATCAATAATTTCTTTACATCTTCTTTTTCAAAGATTGTAGATTGAAACTGCAATATTGGGCCTTTCACTTCAACTCTCTTCAAATCAAAGATAAATGGACAAACAGAGGATTTATCCATCATTTTTGACAATGCACCAGCCTCAAATAGTAGCCAAGGAGCCTCTAGGTTCTCTTTTGTAACACACAAGATACCAAAGGTGCTATCCTCCAGTTCTTTTGCAATGTCCGTACTCCATCGTGCTCCTTTATCAATATCTTCTGATGAAACATACGGATTAATAGACTGTATTACAGATGGCAACCAATCTCTAAAAACTAATGCAACTTGATGGCTTCTATGGCCAGACCAACTTAAAAAAACCTTTATATCCTTCTATTTTATTTATAATGTTTTCCAAAAATAAGAAATTTTTATCCAAACGCCAGCGGCTGCGACACCTCGAAACGTAGGCCGAGCGCACTGAGGATTCTGAGAAACATACCGGCACCCGGCTCCACACTTCCGTTCTCAACACGTGAGATATACGACTTGTTAGTGCCCACACGTTGGGCGAGTTCCTGTTGGGTGACTTTCACTCGCTTACGTGATTCATAAATAATCTGGCCAACGCCCACTGTGTCACTTTGAGGTTTCATAGCAGCATACTATCTTTTTTTATACTTCTTGTCAAACAAATCGGAGTGGGTTCCAGTATTTAGTAGCACAAGGACAAGTTCTTGATCGCGTATCTCCCAAACGAGCAGCCAGTCGGGCTGGATGTGACACTCCCACTGCCCTTTGCGGTCGCCTGTCAGGACATGGGCTTGGTACTTCTCTTCGAGTTGTTCACCATTGAGCAATTTACGCACAACTGTCCACAACTCATCCATCGGCAGGCCGCGCCGCTTGCAGAGTTTCATGTTCTGCTTGCACTCGCCTGTGATGCGTAGTTTGTACTTCGTGCTCATCCTTCTATCTCTTTGATAAGGTCGTCCAGACTATCGTATTCATAAACACGTCCTTCGTCGAGATCGCGAAGTGAACGCTCGTAGGAAGAATAGCGCTTACGACGAGGAAGAGTGATTTTTCCTACGCCCTTGAGCATGCTGATGGCTTTCTTAATGTCCTTCAGCATCGACATGTCCTCGATGTTGACCAATATCTGCCCTTCTGCAGGAGCCGTTGCTAAGTTTGCCATAATCTTGTTCCTTTATGATTTTGTCGTTTATGGGTGCAAAGATACGAAAAGTTTTCAAATCAAGCAACTTTTACGGAGAAAAATAGGCAATAAGTAGGATTTGTGCCAAATTGTTTGTAACTTTGTCGGCATGACAACGGCGAAGGAAATCATTGAATATATGGAGTCGCTGCGCAATGAGGAGCAGCGCGAGAATCTGATGCGGTTCTTCAAGACGGCACCGGGGGAGTATGGCTATGGCGACGAGTTCTTAGGGTTGAAGGTGCCAGAAACGCGGGAAGTGGTAAATAGTGTGGCTCAAGGTTTCCCCTTGAGTGAGATTCCTGAGCTCCTAATGTCGAAATGGCACGAAGTAAGGCTCTGCGGACTGCTGATTCTCGTTGATAAGTTTGAGAAGTTGGCCACTAAGCGGTTGGAGAATGATGAAAAGGCTATCCGAGGGCGCGACGAGATTCTGACGATGTATCTGCGGTATGCCGAACGGGCGAACAACTGGGACTTGGTGGATTTGTCTGTCCATAAGATTCTTGGGCATTGGCTGTTACTGCCATCCAATCTCGGAGACAGAGATTATAAAATAAAGGTGCTAGACGATCTCGCTGCCAGCGACAATCTGTGGAAGCAGCGCATGAGCATCGTCTGTTCGTGGAAGACCTCGCAACAGGGCGACCCTTCTTGGTGCCTGCGTTATGCCGAGATTCACCTGTATCATCCCCACGACCTGATGCATAAGGCCGTGGGGTGGATGCTGCGTGAGATGGGCAAGCGCGTGTCGATGGTTCTGCTCCGTGACTTCCTTCGCCAACATGCCCACGAGATGCCCCGCACCATGCTCCGCTATGCCATCGAGAAGATGAACGAAGAGGAGCGCAAGCAGTGGATGTAATTACCTCTGCCTCTCTCCAACGATTTTGCGGAGGGCGATGACGAGTTTGTCGACATCCTCGCGGGTGTTGTAGAGGGCGAAGGTGGGACGGACACTCATCTCGTAGCCGAGAGCTCGGAGGGCGGGCTGAGCGCAGTGGTGACCAGCACGCACTGCGATGCCCTCCTTATCTAATAACGTACCAGTTTCGGGAACGGGAATGCCGTCGAGTACGAAGCTCACCACCGACACTCGGTTCTTGGGATTGCCGATGAGCGTGAGACCCTTGATCTGAGCCAGTTGCTCGCGGGCATATTCCGTCAGTTTGTGCTCATGTGCCTCGATGTTGCGGATACCGAGATGGCTCACGTAGTCGAGGGCGGCACCGAGTCCGATGGCGTCGGCCACGTTGGGCGTACCAGCCTCGAAGCGAGCAGGCGGCACATTATACTCCGTGCGCTCGATGGTCACGTCCTTGATCATGTTGCCACCACCCTGCCAGGGCTGCATCTTGTCGAGCAGGTCCTTACGACCATAGACCACACCGATGCCGTTGGGGCCGTAGATTTTGTGGCCTGAGAAGACGAAGAAGTCGGCACCTAGCTGTTGCACATCGACAGGCGTGTGAGCGATGGACTGTGCACCGTCAATCAGCACGGGGATGTTGTGCCCGTGGGCGATGTCGATGATACGCTTCACATCGTTGATGGTACCGAAAGTATTGTTCACATGTCCCACGCTGACGAAGCGCGTGCGGGGCGTGATCAGGCGCTCGAACTCCGAGAGGATGAGGTCGCCGTTCTGATCCGTGGGGATGGCGCGCAGTGTGGCGCCTTTCTCCTGAGCGATGCGCTGCCAGGGCACGATGTTAGCGTGATGATCCAACTCGCTGACAATAACCTCGTCGCCAGGCGTCAGGAACTGGCGTCCGTAGGTCTGCGCCACGAGGTTGATGCCCTCGGTGGTGCCGCGCACGAAGATGATCTCCTCGCTCGTGGCGGCATTGATGAACCGCTGCACCTTCTCGCGCGCCTCCTCGTAGGCATCCGTCGCACGGGCGGCAAGGGTGTGCGCGCCGCGGTGTATGTTCGAGTTGTATGTGCGGTAGTACTCCGAGATCTTGTCGATCACCTGGTTCGGCTTCTGCGTCGTGGCGCCGTTGTCGAGCCACACGAGGTCGTGACCGTTCACCTTCTGCTGCAACACTGGGAAGTCGCGCTTGATCTGCTCCGAGTTCAGCGTGTCTGCCTCCTCATAGTGCAGGTCGCGCAGTTTCTGTGTCTCAGGGATACCGATGCCGAAGCCATCCTCTTGTGGAATGGTCTTGGTCTGGACATCTGTATCCCCGATGTAAGGAAGATCGCCATTAGCACTGCCACCAGCCAGAAGCTGTTTGAAGCCAGCCTCCAGCTCTGAGAGGTTGAGTTGTTCGTCAGGCAGCACTGCCTTACGCTCAGCCTGCAACTCCTCCGGGCAGTATTTCTGTGCGATCTCCTTCAGCAGAGCCAGTGAACCACCGTCCTGTGTCGGAAAACTTTGAAGTTCTGATATGTTGATCATTTACTTTTCTACTTTATTTCGATGCTGATAATCGTGATAATAGCCTACCTCCACGTTTTCGAGTACGGCGATGGCATCGTCGGTGAGGGCTGCCAGCGAGAAGTACTTCGTGAGCAGGTATGAGGCTACGCCGAACTTGTCGAGACCCATCAAGCGTGCTGAAAGCGATGGGGCAATCTCACCGGGAATACCACTCTGGTGCAAACCAATGACACCCTGGTTCTTCTCGCCAACACGTACGAGGATGATCTTCGTGGTGCCGACACCGCGGCCCGTCAGATACTGACCTTCTACCTCCACCTTATCGCTTGGAATCAGGGGTACGCCGCGCCACAGGATGACCCTTGTGCCGAAGAGATCAGTGGTCACAGGGGGTACGCCGCGCCAAGTACATTCACGCTCGAAGGCAGCGATGGCACGCGGATGGGCGATGAAGAAGGCAGGTTCCTTCCAGACTAACGACAGCAGTTCGTCGAGGTCGTCTGGTGTGGGTGAGCCGTAGCGGGTGGTGATGCGGTAGGCGGGATTGGCGGCAGCCAACAGACCAAACTGCTTGTTGTTGATGAGTTCCCACTCCTGGCGCTCCTTAATACTCTCGATCGAGAGACGCAGCTGTTCCTCCAGTTGGTTATAGGGATTATTATAGAGATCGCTCACGCGGGTATGCACGCGGACCACCGTCTGCAGGGTGTTGAGGCTGTACTCTGTCGGATTCTCCTCGTAGTCGATGTAGGTTTCGGGGATGATGTTGTCCTCTTCATGACCACTGACGAGGTCGATGTGCTTTTCGCCGTTGTCGTTCACCGATGCCTTCAGGCGCAGCTGCTTGTCCACCGCTTTCTCGAACGTCTCGCGGAAGTCGGGCACCTCCTTGATGAACTTGATGAGTTCCTTCAGTTTCAGGCCCAGGAATACGGTGGGTGTGATGGCGCGAACGGATACCGTTGATTCCTGCTCGTCGAGCAGATCTGCCTCGCCGAAATATTCGCCATCGCCCAACAGGGCAATCCGCAAATCCTCGCCGTGAGGGCCTTTGCTGATGACCTCAGCCTGTCCGCTGGCCACGATGAAGAAGCGCTGCTTGTCCTTGCCCTCCTCCACGAAGAGTTTATCGACATCGACCTCTTTGGCTTCGAACGAGCTGACGAGACGGTTCAGTATCTCATCGTCGAACTCAGAGAACAGGGGGATAGCCTTGAGGTCCTTCGCCGTAAACGATGGTACGCCATTCACATACTGGATGGGCAGGCGGTCGTTCTTACGGAGTTCGACCTTTGTGCGGTTTACGCGGAACGTGCCGCCTGAAACCTGCACCCAGGGCAATAACTTTAGTAACAGTCTCGGAGTGATGGAGCCCATCTGTGGGGCCGTCTTGGTAGTTGTCGCCAACTTCTTGGCGGTAGCAGTGGTCACACTGCGCTGAAGATTTGATTCTGCCATAATTTGATTGAGTTTAGATGTTATACATTATTTTTTTATTGTCACTTTATGCGTCGTACCTTCCACATGTTCTACGGAGAGGACGTTGTAGCCCTGCTCCTTGGCGTTGCGGGGCACGTTGTCGAGGGGCTCGCCCTCAGCGAGGAGTACTTCGAGGATATCGCCCGGCTGAAGCTTGGATAATTCAATCTTCGTCTTCACGAAAGTCATCGGACAGTGCTCTTTCGTGATGTCTAAAACTTTTGTTGCCATATTGTTGTCGGTTTAATTATCAATTATCAATTGTCCATTATCAATTAGATAAACAAAGTTTGTCCGCCTTCGCTGAGATTCAGGAATGAAGCCACACCGAGCACATCCTTCACCTCAGGAATAAAATCCTTTTTCTTCAGGCCGAGCACGTGCATGGCCATCTCACAGGCGTAGAGGTTGATGCCGAGGGCCTTGGCCGCCTCAACGAGTTCTTCGAGGGTCGCCACATTGTTCTTACGCATGAGATAGCGGAAGATCTTCGGACCTGCGCCGAGGAAGTTGAAGCGGCTCGTGGGGGTGACTTTCAGTCCGCCCATCATGAAGCCGAAGAGTTTGGTCAGCCAGTTTCCTCCTGTAAAGCTGCGTCCCTGCTTCTGTTTGATGGCGTCGAGTCCCCAGAAGGTGAAGAAGATGTTCACCTCGTACCCCACGGCCGCCGCGCCCGTACCTAATGTAAATACTGCTGTCAGTTTGTCGAAATCGCCACTGAAGGCGATGATGCTTAGTTTCTTGTTTTCTGCCATAATTTTGTCGGTTTGATTCTGGGTGCAAAGGTAGCGGGTTTTCATAATATGGACAATCGCCCGTTTGTGGCATTTTGCATACCTATGATATGGTATGCTATTTACCATCCGTGTGGGATTGTGGTATCGGTGGAATCGTCGTACCTTTGCACCCAGATTCAAACTCAAATGATTATGCCAAAGATTTATGTAAATGGAGACGCGCAGGAAGTGAGCCTGCCGCTCAACGTGAGCGAACTGATCAAGCAGTTGCTAGTAGAAAATCCGGAGATGGTCAGCGTGCAGGTGAACGAGGAGTTTGCCGAACGTGAGGACTGGGAGAGTATCCAACTCAAGGAAGGCGACAAGGTCGATTTCCTGTATTTCATGGGAGGAGGATGCCTAAGGTAAAAGGGAAGAGTGAAAAATTTGCTACCGCTATGATAGACTTTACAGAAGAACAGGTACAGCGCTATTCTCGGCACATCCTCTTGCAGGATGTCGGCGTGGAGGGACAAGAGAAGATAATGAACGCGCGTGTGCTCGTAGTGGGTGCCGGCGGACTGGGTGCTCCCGTGTCACTCTACCTCGCTGCGGCTGGTATTGGCACGATCGGTATCGTGGATGCAGATGTGGTGGATCTGAGTAATCTCCAGCGTCAGGTGATCCATTTTACGAAAGATGTAGGCGTGCCGAAGGTGAAGAGTGCCGAAGAGAAGATCAAGGCCATCAATCCTGACGTGAAGGTGGAGACCTATTACGAGTTCCTTGATTCGTCGAACGCACTCGATATTATTAAGGAGTATGACTTCGTGGTGGATGGTACCGACAACTTCCCCGTGAAGTTCCTCATCAACGACGCGTGTGTGATGGCTGGCAAGCCTTTCTCACATGGTGGTATCCTGCGCTTCAACGGTCAGACGTTTACCCACCTACCAGGTACGGCCTGTTACCGTTGTATGTTCAAGGAACCGCCTCCCGTGGGAGCCGTACCTACCTGTTCACAGGCTGGTGTGCTGGGTGCCATCGCCGGTATGCTCGGCACCATCCAGGCCGCAGAGACACTGAAGTATTTCACGGGCATCGGCGAACTGTTGACGAACCGTCTGCTCACTTTCGATGCCAAGACCATGCAGTTCCGTACGGTTCCCGTGAAGCATCGTGACACGTGTGCCATCTGTGGTACGAACCCCACTATTGATCACCTGATTGATTACGAACAGGCCGCCTGCGACCTCAAAAACCATTAAGCAATGAAGATACCACACGAAATCATTGATAAATTGATTGCCCAAGCCCGGCAGGACGCACCCAACGAGACGTGCGGCTACCTGCTGGGTATTAGTGGTGAGGAGGGCGACGTGGTGACGGAGAACTACTGGATGGAGAACATCGACCACTCGTCGGAGCATTTCTCTTTCGCCCCGAAGGATCAGTTTGCCGCACTGCGCTATGCCCGTGAGAAGGGGTTGAAGATCCTTGCCAACTGGCACAGTCATCCCGCTTCGCCCTCACGTCCCTCGCAGGAAGACTTGCGTCTGGCCAACGACCCCACTATCCGATACGCTATCCTCTCGCTCCACGAGGGCGTTCACCTGAACTCTTTCAAGATCCTGAACGGTGAGGTGGTGGATAAAGAGGTACACCTGTGAAAAGGTAAAAAGGAAAGAAAGGAGAACTTGTTCTTTCTTCGCGATGTGTCCGTCTGAAACGTTTTGTCGGTTATGTTTCAGGGTGTGATGCATCGCTTTTTCATGAAAAACAGACTATTGTTCATCATTCGTCTCAGTATTATCAACACGTATCTTTGCAACTATGCTACCGTATTTCTACGTCAGGCGCAGTTGCTGCATCTCCTCGCTACTATTATGTCATAGCGTTGAGATGCATTCTTTGTTAGCGGTGTACTGCCTTTCCATGCAATGAAAGGAGGGAAACAACATCATTATCCCAGGTCCTTGACACTTGCGTTTTGACGAGAAACCGAGGAGGTCTGTAGTCCTCACTTTTCGTGATACCAAGACATTCATTGATGTTCTCGGCGTTTTTGCGTTGTTATGCTATATAACAAGTTTTTAAGTTAAAGTTTGGGGACAATTGACATTTTTGGGGACAACAATTCGTCAAGGTTTCTTTGTAAAAAGTTCAGATTCTCGATGAAAAGTCTTAATTTTGCGCCAAAAATTAAGGTTTAGGGACACATGACAGGACATGCCATAGTGATAACAGCAGTGTTTTTCGCGTTTCTGGTAGCAGTTGCTATCAGTATCTGTATCACATATAGAAAGACCAGCCGCGTGTTGAAAGACAACGACCATTTAGCGAATGTTGTCGAGAATCTCAAAGAAGAATCTGAGGAACATCAGAAGACCCTTGACGAGCTTAAAGAACAACTGAGGACAAAAGACCATGTGCTAAAACTACAGGTTGAGACAGAATCTCTGCGTGAGAACATCAAGGACACGAAGGACATGACCGACGACGAACTCCGGGCATGGATTGAGGTGCAGATGATGGAAAGTCATATGTTCTGCGTCCCTGAGCTGGACCTGAAGACGATGGCTCAGAAGTTGGGCCTGACGCAGAAGAAGATCAAACAGCTGTTGAAAGACAGTAAGAAATACGACCGTCTCTACGATTATCTGACGGAGAAGCGCATCCTTTACGCCAGTGAACTGATTAAGGAAAATCCCAATTGGTCCATGGAAGCCGTTAGCAAGGAGGCCGGTTTCGTCTCCCGCACCACCTTCCAGACCGAGTTCAAGAAGCATATCGGTGTCACACCGGCACAATACCGCCAGCACACCCAGACAGAAGTGGTGCGTGCTAAACAAGCACCCGACGCATAGACCAACCGAAGGCTATCTGGCCGGCGATGGCAATGATGTCGACGAGCAGAACCGGCAGGAAGGGATAGAGCATGATGGGAAGGATGATCATCGTTACCATGTAGCCCACCATCAGGATGCCCACCCACTGTAGCCAGCCGCGATAGAAGAAAGCGATGGCAAAGCCTAGTGGCAGAAAAGCTAGCGGGTTGGCGATTGCCAGTACCAGGTTGACGATTGAATAAGATGACACGAACGTGATGTTGCCAGCCATGTCGAGTATGATGAGAATCCACCAAAGCGCTGTAAACGGACGGCGCAGCGGTTTCATGCCCACCATCATGCCGTAGTAGAGGATGAGGTCGCCAATCAGGAATATGATGCTACGGGGTATCTCCATTCCATGGCTTTCTATCCAATTAAAAATAGTATTTTCCGTACATACTGCCTGCGCCACGAAAAGCACAAAACCCAGTTCGATGAGCCAACGGGGCATACCGCTGTCCACCTTATTAATATATATAGACCGTTTCTTTGCATTGGCCTTCATCTGGGCCGATTCGTTAAAAGCCTGATACTCCATATTCTTTCTTGTTTATTGTAACATGGTGCAAAGATACATATTTTTATGTAAATAGCTGTATTATGTTGGAAATATAACTTCTTTGGCAATGCCAAATTAACATTTGGGGACATAATGCTATTCTGAGGACAACAACTTTCGAGAAATGTCGATTATTGTGCTAAATTTATGAATGAAATAGTTATATTTGCCTCAAGATAAATCAGTTTTTAAGTATTTTAAGACTAACAGTATTAACTTAAACAATTTGAGTCCGTATCAGTAAAGACAAACTAAAAACTATTGTATAATGATGATTAATAAGTATTTCAACATTGTGCTTTCAGCCGTCTTCGTGATGGGGCTGGGCATAGGTGTCGCATCGTGTAGCGATGACGACACGAACAATAGTGAGAATCCTGGTGACGGCGAGAAGACCGAGGCCGAGTTGGAACAGGAGGCGCTGGGCTGGACGCTCATCACCCAGCTCACCGATGAGCGCAAAGCTCCTGAAGGTTGGGAGAATATGACCTTCGAGCCGACGATAGGCTCTGCCGTTGAGGGTGATCCCTACACCCGCGTGGTGGCAACCAACACCATGGAGTCGGCCGCA
>Ga0129306_1001498_pt1 | contig 26169 bp, 31 predicted proteins | sample P827metagenome_FD_94438 | JGI IMG/M metagenome (GOLD analysis project Ga0129306, IMG submission 94438) | Capybara group fecal microbial communities from Wisconsin, USA - P827 metagenome | ecosystem: Host-associated > Mammals > Digestive system > Large intestine > Fecal | place: USA: Wisconsin...
AGCGCCGTCTTCAAGCGGCAGAGCGCTCAAGTCCGAGCCTGGCGCATAGACCTCGCCCGAGTATTCCACAATGGCCGTCGTCGAATCGACGGACCTCTCGGCGAGAAACTCCGCCACCGTCTTCGCAGCCGTTTCGACAGCCGATCCCTGGTACACAACTTTCATCTTTCCTCCGCCGGCACTACCCGGTTCATGTTCTTCACGACTGGACTCAGTCTTCAAGGGCTCCGGTCAGCGCGGATACCGACGCGAAGCCGTGGCGTTCGCAGTATTCCACCACGCCGTCGTAGACCTCCGCTATGACGCCCGGATCAGAGAACGTCGCAGTGCCGACCGCGACCGCCGTCGCGCCGGCGAGCAGGAACTCGATTGCGTCCTTCGCCTCGTAGACTCCGCCCATGGCGAGAATCGGAAGCTTCGTCGCCCTGTGCGCGTCGGCATCGCGGGCGCTGGCGGGCTCGGCTCCAACTGCGCGATGCATCTCGTGCGCTCGGGCGTGAAGCATCTGACGATCGTCGACTTCGACGTCGTGAACGAATCCAACCTCAACAGACAGTTCTTCTTCCACGACCAGATCGGACAGAAGAAGGTCGAGGCGGTCAAGGCGAATCTCCTCCGCATCGAGCCGGATGCGGACATCCGCGCCGTGGACATTCGGCTTGACGCTTCTTCGGCGCGGGAAATCTTTGCCGACTGCGGCATTGTCGTCGAGGCGTTCGATGCCGTGGACGCGAAGGTGATGCTTGTATCTGCTTTCGCGTCTTCGGGCAAGAAGCTCGTCACCGCGAGCGGACTCGCCGGCTGGGGGCGCTCCAACGCGATGAGGGTCAGGAAGATGGGCAGCATAGTGGCCATCGGCGACGGCGAGACGTCCGTCGGCGACGGTGCTGCGCCCGTCTCCCCCCGCGTCGGAATCGCCGCGGCGATGGAGGCGAACGCGGTGGTCTCGCTTCTGCTGGGCTGCGAACCATAGCCGCAACGCGGCGGTGGATCGCATCGCCTGTTTCGCTCATTACCAAATGGTCATCTTTCGGTAATGAGTCCGTAATCCTCATTCTGTATACTGTATACGGATATGAGGGAAGTATTGTCTATTCTTGTGGTGGTCGGCGGAGGGCTCGGCACGTTTCTGCTGGGGATGAAGCATCTGTCCGAGGGACTCCAGTCCGTCAGCGGATCGGGCCTTCGTAGGTTCATGTCGCTTGCGACCACGCACCGCCTGGCCGGAATCGGCACGGGCGTCGTGTCGACGATGATCGTCCAGTCGTCGTCGATCATCACCGTCATGGTCGTCGGATTCGTTACGTCCGGATTCATGACGCTGCCGCAGGCGATCAACGTCATCATCGGCTCCAACATCGGCACGACCGCCACGGCGTGGATCATCGCGTTCGCGCCGGACGTCAAGACGCTCGGACTCCTCGTCGTGCTTCTTGGCGCCGCGCTCTACTTCTTCCAGAAGCGGGAGTGGCTGCACAACCTCGGCCTCGCGCTGATGGGGCTCGGATTCGTCTTCATGGGCCTATACTGGATGAAGGAGGGCATGGAGCCGGTCCGCACGATGCCGGCGGTGGTTGACGCGTTCAGGTCGCTCGACGCGACGACGGCGTGGGGACTCGCCAAGTGCGTCCTCGTCTCTCTTGTGTTCACGGCCGTGGTGCAGTCCTCCGCCGCGACGACGGCGATCGCTATGACGCTCGCGCAGCAGGGGCTCCTTTCCTTCGAGGCAGCCGCCGCGACCGTATTCGGAATGAACATCGGAACGACCGTGACCGCCTGGCTCGCGGCGTTCAACGGGTCCGCCGAGGCCCGGCAGACTGCCCTCGCCCACACGCTTTTCAACGTCGTCGGAACAGTCGTCCTGATTCCGTTCTTCGTGCCCGTGATGCTCCCGGCCGCTACGTCGTTCTTCCCGCACTACGCGGACGCGGTTGTTGTCGACGGCGTAACGAGCTATCCGCACATGGCCGCGCCGATGGCGGCGGTGCACACGCTATTCAACCTCGTGACGACGGCGATGTTCGTCCCGTTCGTGAAGCCGTTCGCAGGACTCGTCTCGCGCATCATCCGCGCGCCCGAGTCGGAGAAGCCGCACCTTAGCGCGCTCGACATGACGAGCCACCTCTCGCCCGTCATCGCCTGCGACCAGGCGCTGATGGAGGTGACGTTCATGCGCGACAGCGACATCGAGCTGCTTGGATGCGTGCGCAAGGTGCTTTCGGGAGAGGCGGACGAGCGGACGGAGGATCACATCGCCCACCGCGAGGAAGTCCTGGACAACGTCCAGCGCGAAGTCACCGAGTTCCTCGGCAAGGTGATGTCGCGTCGGCTTTCTGGCACAGTCGCTGCGCGTGCGCGAAGGATTCTCAGGATGTCCGACGAACTCGAGTCCGTCTCGGACGAGGCGGCGACGATACTCAAGGTGACGCGGCGACTGCGGAAGGGCGGACAGAACCTCTCCGCCCAGTCGCTCGGCGTGCTGCTCGGCGTGCACGACGGAATCGCTTCCTTTGCGGCGAAAGTCTCCGGATACCTCAAGTCGCCGCGTCCGAAGTTCGACCTCTTGGCCGTCCAGGCGGAGTCCGCAAGGCTTCGCGACCTCGTGCGCGACAGCCGCAGGCGACAGCTCGACCGCGTAGGCCCTGACGATCCCAGCTCGCCCGTCCGCGTGTTGGTCGAGCTCGACATCCTAAACGCATACGAGAGGATCCGCGGATACTACCTCAACATCGCCGAGACGCTTGCGGGAGGAAAGGGATGAAGAGGAGCGTTTCGATTTTTGCCGCAGCGCTCGCGGCGTTGATCGTGGTGCGTATCGCCGCGATGCTCGTTGCGCCCGTCTTCGAGCCGAGCGAGGCGCGCTACGCGGCGATCTCCGCGAACATGGCGCGGGCAGGCGACTGGTTTGTCCCGAGCTTTACGTACAAGGGCGTCTACCAGCCGTTCGCCGGGAAGCCTCCGTTCGCTTTCCAGGCGTCCGCGCTCTCGTGCAAGGCGCTTGGCGTGAACGAGTTCGCGGTGCGCCTTCCGTCGCTCGTCTCCTGGCTTGCGCTTCTCGCAATCCTGTACTGTTCGGTGCGCAGGACCTCGTCGCGCGACGCGGCGATGCTTGCGGTGGGGCTCTGCGCGACGACAGTGTCGCTGTACATGATGTCCGGCATCTGCATGACCGACGCGCTGCTCGTCTGCTGCGTGTCGGGTGCGCTGCTTCTGTACGCAACGCGCGACACTTCGCTGTATCCGGCGGTCGCGCTGCTCCTTGCGCTCGGGACGGTCGTGAAGGGACCTGTGGCGCTGGCGCTGTTCGGACTCCCCGCGCTCGCCGACTCCGTTATCGCGCGCAGGCTGCCTCCGCTGCCGCTTAAGCGCACGCTAATTTCGCTGTTCCTCTTCTTCGCGGTCGTCGTTTCGTACTTCGCGGCAGTGGAGGCGAACCAGCCCGGGTTTCTCAGGTACTTCATCGTCAACGAGAACATCATGCGCTTCCTTGTGCACGACTATGGCGACAAGTATGGGGCGGGACGCGAGACGTTCCGCGGCATGGCGGTGGTGTGGACGCTTGTCGCGACGCTTCCGTGGTCGCTCGTCCCGTTCTTCAGGCGCCGTCTTCCGTCGCTTTCGTTCCATACGCTCTCGATTCTATGCATCACGCTGTTCTGGTGCCTCACGAGCAGGGTTCCGTTCACGTACCTCCTTCCAGTAGCGCCGCTCTTCGCCGCGCACCTCGCGACGCGTCCGGAAGAGTTCGGGATCTCCCCCGCGCGACTTCGGAGGCTTGTCCCGCTCGCCGCGGCGCTTGCGTGCGTCGTACTCTGCGGGGCGCTGTCATACACGTACGCGTTCAACCGGAAGAAGATGCCCGGCGCGTCCGCTCCGATGAAGGTCAGCGACCATTATTTTTCGTACGAGTTCTACAACGGACCTTGGGGAGAGGGGGCGCCGAAATGAAGACGCTTGCGCTTGTCGTGCCTTGCCACAACGAGGCGAAGAGACTGGACGTCGACGCGTTCGTCCGCGCGGCGGAGGAGTGGCCGTGGATATCGTTCTGCTTCGTCGACGACGGTTCGACTGACTCAACGGCGGAACTCCTCGCGCACATGGCGAACCTGTCTCCGTCGATGCACGCGATATACATAAACGAGAACGTCGGAAAGGCCGAGGCCGTGAGGCGCGGGGTCCTGCACGTCTGCTCGTACTCCGGCGCGGACTGCGTCGGGTTCTGGGATGCTGACCTCGCGACGCCGCTCGGGGAGATTCCGTCGTTCATGCGCGCATTCGAGGAGCAGGGTCCGCTGAAGGCCGTGATAGGCTCGCGCTGGCCGCACCTCGGGACGGACATACGCCGCTCGGTGGCGCGCGGACTCGCCGGCGCGTTCGCGAAGTGGCTCATCAGGCGGACGCTCGGCGCGCCGGTGTGGGACACGCAGTGCGGGGCGAAGGTCTTCGCGTGCGACGTCGCGAGGGAGATATTCCGCGCGCCGTTCAGGTCGCGCTGGCTCTTCGACGTGGAGCTTCTCGCGCGCATCGGGAGAAGGCGCCTGCGCCGCGACGTCCTGGAGCTTCCGCTTGCCGAGTGGTTCGACGTTCCAGGGTCGAAGGTGGGGCTTGGCGCGCTTGGGGAACTTCTGTCGCTCCCTTCCATTTGCCGCCGATCTTTGGTAGAATCTCGTTCATGCACGTTCTTATCATAGAAGACGACGCGAAGACAGCGGATTTCGTTGCCGGCGCGTTCAGGCAGTCCGGGTACGTCTGCACGATATGCGCGGACGGGCTTGAGGGATCCGCCGCCGCGCTTGCCAACGACTACGACGCGGCAGTCGTCGACATAATGCTCCCCGGCAAGGACGGGCTCTCCATAATCCGCTCGCTGCGCGCTGCCGGGAAGAACCTGCCCGTCATCGTACTTTCCGCGCGAGGCGAGGTTGACGCGCGTATCAAGGGGCTCGAGGCCGGTGCGGACGACTATCTCGCGAAGCCGTTCTCCGTCGCGGAGCTGCTGGCGCGCGTGCAGGCGCTGATGAGGCGCGCGACGCGCCACGCCGAGTCGACGGTGCTGAAGGTCGAGGACCTCGAGATGGACCTCGTCTCGCACAAGGTGACGCGCGCAGGCGAGCGGATAAGCCTCCAGCCGCTCGAGTACCAGCTTCTTGAGTACCTCATGCGCAACCGCGGCAGGGTCGTGTCGCGCAACACCATCCTCGCGCGCGTGTGGGACTACGACTTCGATCCGCACACCAACGTCGTCGAGGCGCGCGTATGCCGTCTCCGCGAGAAGATCGACAGGAACTCTCCGCGCAAGCTGATCTCGACGGTGAGGGGGGTGGGCTATGTCCTCGGCTGAGCCGTCGCGCGGCAGGGTGCGTCCGATGTGGGTGCGCATCGCGCTCTGGTCGTTCCTGTCGTTCGGGCTCCTCTTCACGTTCGTCGGGGCGCTCGTGATGTTCGCGACGCTGCGCCACACTACGAACGACTACCACGAGGTGCTCGTACGGCTCTCGGGCGACCTGGCGCAGGAGTACGAGGAGTGCGGGGGAGACGCGGCGAAGATGGCGAAGTTCTTCGCGGAGGACTCGGAGACCCACGGACACGAAAACGTCTTCCTGCTCGTCACCGATAGCGACGGCGCGGTGAAGGTGAGCAGCACGCACAACAAGACCATACTCGAGGAGATGGTCGAGAACGCGGCGTCAAAGTCGACGACATACCGCATAGCGGGGGTGTCCGCGGACGGAATCCGTCCGATCGCGGTGCGGGTGCGCAAGTCGAGGCTTGGCGACGGATGCGTGCTGTCCGTCGGGTACAACGTGACGAAGGACGAGCTGCACGCTGTGCGGATGGGCGCGCTCGTCGGCTCGTCGCTCGTCTTCGTGTGGCTCGTCGGCGCGGGACTCGGCGCGTTCCTCGGGCGGCGCTTCACCGCCCCGCTGAGGAAGGTCGCCGCGGCGGCGGGGCGCATAGCAGACGGAGACTACTCCGTGCGCGTTCCGGTGACGTCCGAGGGACAGGAGATAGTCGACCTGGAGAACGCGTTCAACAGCATGGCGGCGGAGAACGAGAAGACACTCTCCGACCTTCGCGCGCTCACGGACGACATCGCGCACGACCTCAGGACTCCGCTTACGCGCATCCGGGCCGCTGCGGAGACCGCCGCGCTTGCCGAAGGGAAGCATCCGCTAGCCGAGGACGTCTGCGAGGAGGCGTCGTCCATGCTCGAGATGATAAACACGATGCTCGACATATCGCAGACGGACAGCCGCATACGCCGCACGCCGCGCGAGCAGATCGAGATGGTTGCGTTCGTGGGTCACGTCATCGAACTGTACTCGGTCCTTGCGGAGGAGTCGTCGGTTTCGCTTTCCGCCACGATGCCGGACGCGCCGCTGTACGTCTCGGCGCACAAGGGGCGGCTTCAGCAGATGCTCGGGAACCTCCTCGACAACGCGCTCAAGTTCACCCCGAAGGGAGGCAGGATAGAGGTGCGGCTTTCGTCGGATCCGTTCTCGCTTTCCGTCGCAAACACGGGGCCGGGCATCCCGTCCGCGGACATCCCGCACGTCTTCAAGCGCTTCTGGCGCGGCGACGGCAGCAGGTCGCTTCCGGGCAACGGACTCGGCCTCGCGCTCGTGAAGGCAATCGTGACGTCCTACGGCGGGAGCGTCAAGTGCGAGTCCACGCCGGGCGAATGGACGGTCTTCACCGTCACTGGCCTGTCGTAGCCTAAAAGGCAAAATATGACTGGGGGAAGCGGCGTCCCGCCGCTTCATGTGCCGCTTAATGTTGATTGATCTTCGAACGGCGAAACGCCGGAGCGGATTTTTGATACAATATACGGCGTAACGGGGTGCTGCGTCGCACGGTGCGGCGTCGGCTGAGATCAGACCCGCGTACCTGAACCGGGTAATGCCGGCGGAGGAAGGATAAAAATGAAGGACCTGGTTATCGGCGGCCGCAAGTTCAAGAGCCGCTTTTTTCTCGGAACTGGCAAGTTCGCCTCTGGCGAAATGCTCAAACGCGCGCTTGCGGCGTGCGGAACGGAACTCGTGACGACTGCGCTCACGCGCGTCCACGAAGGCGACGCGGAGCATGACGACATCTTGGGCGTAATCGACCGCTCGAAGGTCGAGGTGATGCTCAACACGTCCGGCGCGCGCAACGCGGCGGAGGCGGTGAGGATCGCGAAGCTCGGGAAGGCCGCGGGCTACAACTGGATCAAGATCGAGGTGCATCCCGACGCGCGCTACCTGCTGCCCGACCCCGTCGAGACGCTGGAGGCAGTGAAGGAGTGCGCTAAGCTCGGCATGGTCGTGCTTCCGTACATCAACGCCGACCCCGTGCTCGCGCGCCACTGCGAGGACGCGGGAGCCGCGGCGGTCATGCCGCTCGGGAGCCCCATCGGTTCGAACCGCGGAATCCGCACGCGCGACATGATCGAGATCATCGTCGAGCAGAGCCACGTTCCCGTTGTCGTGGATGCGGGAATCGGACTTCCCTCCCACGCGGCCGAGGCCATCGAGCTCGGTGCGGATGCCGTCCTCGCCAATACCGCCGTTGCCGCGGCGGACGATCCCGTCCAGATGGCGCGCGCCTTCGCCCTTGCAGTCGAGGCCGCGGAGATCGGCATCAAGGCCGGCCCGCCCGCCGAGCGCTCCACCGCCAGCGCCACCAGCCCGATGGACATCTTCAAGTGACCATGCTGCCGACATATACGTCAATGAGAAAACAATGACTACATATAACACAACTGGAACGTGTTCGCGGGCGATTAACTACGAGGTCGCGGACGGGGTGTTGACGAAGTGCGAATTCGTCGGGGGATGCCCCGGCAACACGCAGGGCGTCGCGAAGCTCGTCGTCGGACGAAAGGTCGAGGAAGTTGTCTCGCTCCTGAAGGGCATCCAGTGCCGCAACGGCACCTCCTGCCCCGACCAGTTGGCCCGAGCACTGGAATCTGAAATCGCAAGCAAGGAGATAATCCCATGAAGAAGGACCTTGGAGTAAAGAACTGGATGTTCCCGATGCCGGTCTTGATGATCGGCACCTACGGCGCGGACGGCACGCCCGACGTGATGAACGCGGCGTGGGGCGGCATCACGCTTGAGGACGAGATAACTATCTGCATCGACACGTCGCACAAGACCTGGGCGAACATCGCTGCGCGAAAGGCGTTCACTGTCGCGTTCGGAACAGCCGACACGGTCAAGGCCTGCGACTACCTCGGCATTGCGAGCGGCAACAAGACGCCGGACAAGGTTGCGAAGAGCGGCCTTACCATCACGAAGAGCGAGTTCGTCGATGCGCCGGTCGTCAACGAGCTGCCGCTCGTCCTTGAGTGCAGCCTCGTTTCGATGAACGAGGAGAACTGCAATGTGGTGGGCAAGATTGTAAACTGCGCCGTAGAAGAGTCCGCCATGACGGATGGCAAGCCGGACGCGGGGAAGATGAAGCCCATCTGCTTTGACACCTGCCAGCACGTCTACCGTCTCATGGGCGCGTCAGTCGCCCCAGCGTTCTCCTGCGGCAAGGAATTGATGTAAATAGAGGAGGTGGAGATGAAAACATTCAAAACGGCAGGAACCTGCTCAAGCGCGATCAACTACGAGGTCGCGGACGGGGTGGTGACGAAGTGCGAAATCGTCGGGGGATGCCCCGGCAACACGCAGGGCGTCGCGAAGCTCGTCGTCGGACGAAAGGTCGACGATGTCGTCGCGCTACTGAAGGGCATACAATGCCGCAACGGCACCTCCTGCCCCGACCAGCTCGCCCGCGCGCTGGAAGCCGAATACGCATGAGGATCGCCATGGCAGTGCAGGCTGAACAACGTCTTGCGATTCTGATTGACGCGGACAACATCAGTGCATCTCTTGCAGGGGACATCTTCAAGAAGGCGTATGCAATTGGGACGCCGATAGCCCGTCGCGCATACGGGATGGTGAACTGCTTCACGGCCGACGGGGGATGGGCGAGGGCGCAGCGTGAATACGGGGTTGTTGCGCGTCCCCAGGTGAGCAATGTCTCGGGGAAGAACGTGGCTGATATTGCTCTTGTGATAGATGCGATGGAGTTTCTCTACAAGAGCCCATGCGACGGTATATGCGTGGTTTCCTGCGACAGCGATTTTTCGGCGCTTGCCGCCAAGATTCGCGAAGGCGGGAAGGCGGCGTACGGCATGGGCGGCCCAAAAACGCCGGCGAGCTTCCGTAACGCCTGTACGAAGTTCTTTGAGCTTCGTCAGATCGGCAAGAAGGTTTCGACGAACACGGCGAAAAACGCCGCGCCTACCTGCCCACGCTGCGGAGGCAGGCTGACCGAGGCCTGGACCAAATCAAAATCCAAGTGCTACACGTGTACCGCATGCGGCGGCATGTCGTCCAGGATTGATGTGCTCAAAAAGACGGTGAGTCAGGAAAGCATGGCGGAGATGATCAGCGCCGCAAAGCGACATGAGCAGCCTGGATGCTCGTGTCCGAGCTGTGGTGCGTCAATGAGCATTCTCAAGGTGTCTGCCGGCAAGAGGCATGTCGAGATCGACGTATGCGGTTCATGCCGTACAATCTGGTACGACAAGGGCGAGTTTGAGGCGCTTGTGCCCCAGGATGGACTGCTTAGCGCAACGGTAACGGCGGGAAAGGCGTATCGGCGCGAGACCGTTCTCGCCGTCGTGGCAGACTTGAGGAGCGGCCATTTGAAAGTCTTGAACAAGAAGTCGCTGGAAACAGTTCTGCGGGTTTCTTATCATGTACCGCTTCCAGACGTTTCGCCGATCATAAGCACCTTGCAGAGTCAGCGCGTCATACAGATTAACAACAAGACAGGCGCGGTTACGGTTGTTCGGCAAACGGAGCCGAAATGATGGTCTTTGCGTCCTTTGCGGCTAAAAACAATGAAAAAGATACGCTGCCCATATTTCGAGCTGAACGACCTGGAGCGCGCGTACCACGACAAGGAGTGGGGAACGCCGTGCCGAAACGACCGCAGGCTCTTCGAGTACCTGATGTACGAAGTGCTGCAGTGCGGACTGAGCTGGGACACGATCATCCAGAAGCGCGCGGCGTTTCGCATGGCGTTCGAGCGGTTCGACTTCGAGAAGATCGCCCGCTACGGCGAGCGCGACATCGCGCGCATCCTCGCCGTGCCGGGCATGATCCGCTCGCGCCGGAAAATCGATGCCATCATCCACGATGCGCAACGCTTCATCGCGCTCCGCCGCGAATGCGGCACGTTCTCGAAGTGGCTCTGGGCGTTTACGGACGGCAAGACGCTTCATAATCCCGACAACGCGAAATCCGACGACTGGACCGCGCCGGCGCGCACCGAACTTTCCGACCGCATCGCCGACGAACTCAAGTCGCGCGGCTTCAAGTTCCTCGGCTCGGTCACGGTCTATGCCTTTATGCAGTCCGTCGGGCTCGTCAACGACCACGCCCGCTTCTGCTTCCGGTACAAGGAACTCAAAAGGATGAAGTGACGAGGTGGACGTAGCATCGTCCGCAGATGCTACCAAAATCGAAAAGAATGGAGAGCATGGAAATGATTGAAGGATGTGACTGCAAGGTGAAGCGCACGCGGCTTGTGCGGATCGTTGACTGGCTGTGCGGGGCGCTGTTGATTGGAATCACTGCCTGGGTGGCGTGTCGCTACGCCGCTCTGCCAGACAAGATCCCCACCCACTTTGGCGCGGACGGCGTCGTTGATGGATATGGTGGCAAGAGTATGATTTGGGGTTTGCTGGCTATCATGTGGGTTCTCGTCATCGTGATTTCGGTTGCAGAATTATTTCCAAGACACTGGAATGTTCCTTTAAAGGTTACGAGGGAAAACTATAGCCTGATGATGACTCTGACATGGCATTTCATAAGTACTACCAAGCTGCTTGTTGCGATTTTGTTTGCGTATGTGGTTATAATGTGCATGAGGGGAGAAAACCTGTCGGCGATGTTCATGCCGATAGTGTTAACGGTATTTTTTGCGAATTCCTTGTTTTGGGTCATTCGACTGTTCTTGAGCCGAAAATAAAAATCTCGGACAATCCTGCAATCCTGAAAAAGACAAGCAGAGGGAGAATAATGACAGAACAAGCAATCCGTCGGATCGTGGAGACGTACCACCGCAAGGCTATGCGAGAGCCGACAAAGCGGCTTCGCGCGGCCATTGAGCAAGCGTCGAAAAAGCGATGCTGGTACAATGGATGGAAACACGAAGGACAGCTTGCTGATTACGGGATACTTCACGAACCGATGAGGGTTTTTCTTTCCGAAGCCCAGTTTGGTGACATTTGCGCAATGTGCGATTTCCTTTTGAAGAAAGCCAATGCGCAAATTGAGAAGTCGAATGATGATGGCGACTGTGCTGGGCAGGCTCGCTTTTGGATGGAAAAGCTTCTGAAGGCGTTAATGAAATCCGAAGCCAACCTTGGCGAGAAAATTGGATGGGTGGAAGACTTCCAAAAACGCGATGAATATTCCCTTGCCGACTTTGCAAACACCATGTTTGACAAAAAGAATACGTTGACAAAGGAGGATTGGTCACGGTTGGCAGACATGAAAATTGCGAAGTTCAAGAATGTCCCGAAGGTGGAGGCGGATGACAAGAGTGATGATGACGTTTTTAGCTGGCTTGATGACAAAGAGTCCGTCGAGGAGATTGAAGCGGCGTTGCGCAATGCCGGTCGTGAAGACGAGATAACAGCTTTTAGGAAGTCCATTCAAGGACGATTCGGCAATGCCGCATTCGTTGCAGAAGCAGCCCTTGCCGACGGGCAGGTTCTGGAGGCAGAGGAATTGTTCAAGAAAAGCCTCGAGCATGATCCGACTTCAACTACGACGCAGGCTCGTTTGCGGGGATTTGCTCTTGCACATGGTAATCTTCTGGAAGCTGCGGCTTATGATGCCGAGTCGTTTTTTGACAATCCGACTGTCGCCAAATACGACCAACTGATGGCAATCTGCACAGTAATTGGCCTTGCAGATGTCGTTCGAAAAGAGGTCTTTCGTGCATTGGAAACCGGAGTTCGTCCCGATTTCACCGAAACAAAAACCGCTGACTGGCCGTTGCCTCTCGTGGCGTCAAGGCGATCCCTGGTTGAAGAACCGCAACCTGATTTCGACTTGTTGTCTGAACTGTTGTGGCGTGAACATTGTCCTGCGGACGCACTTTCATTCTACAAGCAGGCAGCTGAACAGCGCAAGAGAACGGGCGAACTGCGCGTATACGGCACTAACCAACAGGTCTGGGATGTCGATTGGTTGATGGCCGACCGCATTGCCCCGATCTGGCCAGACGAGGCAATTGCCATTTGGGAGCATATCATTCAGGATAGCCCTGATTCTTGGCAAGGGGATTACGACAACATTGTCCGTGCATTGCGGAACATGAAGCCGATTCTTTTCGCTGCAGGGAAGGCAAAGGAGTTTCGGGCAAGAGTTCATGGTTTGATCGACGGCAACAAACGGAGGCGAAATCTCGTAGAGGCGCTTGAAGGAGTTCTGTCAGATGAACTATAGGTTTTGGGCAAAGATCGCAATGAAGACGAGCCAGAGCTCGTTATTGGGTATGTGATTGAAGGCAATGGAGAACAGGCGTAATCGAGGAAATTCCCGCTACAAGGAACTCAAAGGAATGAAGTGAATCATGGGTAAACGGTTGACAGGGTTTGACTATTCGCGGCCGATGTTCTACATGGTGACGATCAAGTGCCATGAGGGGCGACAGGCGCTGTCCGAGATCGTCGCGCCCGGCAGGGCGGGCGCGGGGACGTTCATGAGCCCGTGTGAAAAGCTCTGCGGCAACGAAATATTCAAAGCGGGCGGTGCGCTGATCGTGCTTTCTCCCGAGGGCTTTGGCCCGAGATGGCACCCGACGCGCAACAAAGAGGCGCTGTGCGCGAAAGGGCGCATGCTCTTTCTCTCGCTCTGGGAGCCGCAGGCCGCGAGGCCCGACAACGCCACGCTCTACAGGCGCTGCCACGAGATGGGGGACGCGATCTTAGAAGCAAAACGCCTATGCAAAGGAAAGCCTCTTACAAACGTATCTCTTAGGAGTTTTGCCACTAAAGAGGGTTGCGATGAATAGCAGCAACGACAAGGCCGAGCTTCGGCGCGAGATGAAGGCGCGGCGAAGGGGGCTCGCGGCGGACGAGAAGGCTGCGGCAGACGCCGTCATCTGCGAAAAGCTCAAGTCGCGGGGAGGCATCGGCGAGATGGTCGATCCGTTTGACTACGGCTCGCCGCTTGCCGTCTATCTCGCCTCGCCCGGCGAAATCAACATCGATCCATACATCGAGTATGTGCTTCACGCAGGTATCGAGGTTGTCGCGCCGCGCTGGGACGGCGAGACTTACGAGCTCGCGAAGCTGAAGGAACTGGACGAGAAGAACCTGCGGCGCGGGCCGATGGGCATCCGCGAACCGATTGACGCCGACGTCGTGGAGCCGAAGAGCGTCTATGCATGGATCATCCCGGGCCTTGCGTTTACGCGCGGCGGAAAGCGCCTCGGCTATGGCGGCGGATGGTACGACCGCTTCCTCGCATCCGCGCCGAAGGGCGCAGTCAAAATCGGCGTCGCCTATTCGTTCCAGATTGTAGAGGACTTGCCCGCCGAACCGCACGACATCCAGCTTACCGACGTCGTTGACGGCTCTCTCGAAGACGATGCGCTTGAATTCAAGGAGATGGACGACGGTTTTCTGGCAAAGATCACGATAAAGGACCGAGTGCAACGTTTTAAGACGGTCGGTGTGTGTTTGTTGTGGACGCTTGTCGCGTCCGCCGTGGGATTCGCCGTACTCGGTTTAATCTATGGACTCGCGAAGGCCGGTGTTTTCATGCCGACGCGTCGTAGCCTGTTTATCGTCCTGCTCGTGATTCTCGCTGGCTTCGTATTCTCGGTTTCCGTGCTGATAAAGGCAATCGCCGCATGTGTGGAATGCGCGGCGGAGATACGCTTCGCGAATGGCGAGGGCGTGTGCCGCCGCTGGCTCTTTGGCCGGCTGCCGCTTCCTGCGCGGCGGTTCACGCTGTCGCCATGGTCGCGGGCGACCGGCGGAACGTGCGACTCTGCGTTGAAGGCATACGACTTTGACACCGTTAAGATATGGCCGGACGGCGAGTATATCCAACCCTGCCGACCGTTGGTCAGGACATACGCTCGCACGGCAATGATGCTGGCGATCCAGATCAATCTTGCGAACAAGTATGATGACGCGTCGTATATTGCCGCACGCAAGACTCGTCTCGCAAATCTGCCGCGCGGGATGAAGATCCTTCCGGCGGATGATGGACAGGGACGGGTCGCCGTCATTCGTCCGTTATCGCCGAATATATCACTTGGCGGCGTCGGTGAAGCGCTCTGCGCGCTTATGCTGGCAACATTCATGCTCTATATCCCTCGTGTTGGATGGACAATTGGTGGCGTAGTGGCGCTGGCGACTCTCGTCAGATGCCTTTACGGAATGCTTAGGGGGCTTTTCGGCTGCGCCAGATGTGAAATTAGAAGCGAACGGATGGACTGTATGTCGGGATTGTGGCCGTTTGTGCGGAAATGCGAAATCTCGCTTGAAGGCAAAAGTCCGTCGTCTGGCAGAGAGTTCACGAGCATAGACGACTTGTTTGAAGAGGCTGGCTGCTATCCGTTCTCGTGGCTGCCGCCGAAATACAGACTGCCGTTGCGGCTCTTCGTGGAAGAAGTGCTTGCGATAGATGCTTCAGATGATAAGGTTCGGGGGGATGTTTTTAGCCACAAAGTTCAGGAGGGACAGGAGTATTTAGCCACAAAGTTCAGGAGAAACATGAGATGAGAAGCAGAAAAGGAAAAACGGCATGACAGAAGAAGAGATTAATGTGAAATGCGATGCCATACGCCAGATTGCGTATGACCTGCATGTGTATCTCGGCGTCGGCTATCTTGAAAAAGTCTATGAAAACGGTCTTGCACATAGACTGGCAAAAGCGGGTTTTAATGTCGAGACACAGGTGCCGATAACGATTCACGATGAGGACGGCTATGTTCTCGGTGATTACATCGTCGATATGCTGGTGGATGGCATTGTGATTGAGTTGAAAGCGGTGTCAACGCTTTTGAATGTCCACATAGCGCAAACGATCAACTACTTGGTCGCCATGAAAATCGATTATGGTATGTTGATTAATTTTGGTTCACACAAGTTCGAGACGAGAAAGCTTGCTCGCCCTCACACTCCTGCATCTCCTGTCCTTTGTGGCTAAAAAAGACACTCACCCATCCCCACACTCCTGCATCTCCTGTCCTTTGTGGCTAAAAAACCTTGGAATCAAAAGACGGAGTTTTATGGTATAATTATCTCAAAAGCGACTTAAATCAAGACAATGAAAATGACAGACCTCACTGAAAAGACGCTCGCGACGGAGCGGAAGTACACCGGGAAGATCATCAGCGTCGACCTGCTCGACATCGAGCTGCCCGACGGGCGCAAGGCGAAACGCGAGGTAATCCGCCACGGCAACGCCGTCGCGATACTTGCGCGGCGTCCCGACGGCAAGTTCGTGTTCGTGAAGCAGTACCGCAAGGCCGCGGAAGAAGCGCTGATAGAAGTCATCGCGGGCGGACTCGAACCGGGCGAAGACCCGATCAAGGGCGCGAAGCGCGAAACCGCCGAGGAGACAGGCTACGAGGTGACGAGCATCAAGTTCCTCACCACCATCATCTGCACGCCGGGCTACTGCGAGGAGCGGATTCACCTCTATTTCGCCGAGCTTTCAGAGACGGCCCATTCGCAGGACCAGGATCCTGACGAGAACGTCTACCCCGTCGTCCTCTCCGAAGCCGAGGTCGAAGACGCCATCCGTAACGGCACGATCTTCGATTCCAAGACTTTGTCCGCCTGGCTTTGCTGGAAGATCTCAAAGTAGTGGTTTACTATAGACGCAAAAGCAACTCTTATGGTATAATATCAAGCACAAGGGTTTAAAAAGAGACTGTTATGGTGCTTGGAAAAATAGAGGATCTGCTGGTAGACATCGGATCGATGCTGAAGCGGGAGCGGTTGTACAGGAATCTCTCGCAGAAAATCGTGTCCGAGCGCAGCGGCATTTCCGAGAGCGCGCTCAAGAATCTTGAGTGTGGACGCGGTGCGTCGCTTACCACGTTCATCCAGGTCTGCCGTACGCTCGGGAAGGACGAGTGGATCATGCGGCTCGGTCCGCCGGATGAGGTCTCGATCAGAGACTACGCCAAGCGTGGCGGACGGCCGAGGCTGCGGGCGAGCGCTCCCCGGAAGGCGGTGCGCTGATGTATTCGCACGTAAGGGCAATCGAAGTTTCGTTGTGGGGGCGGCATGTCGGAACGATCGCACCCAAGACGGCTACGCACTATCGCTTTGAGTACGACGACGCGTTTCTCCGTTCGGGAACGGAGATTGCGCCGTTTGAGCTTCCGCTTGAAAAACGCGAGTTCTCTTTTCTCGACCGACCTGCTTCGGCGTTCTACGGCCTTCCCGCGGTATTCGCGGACTCCCTGCCGGATTCCTTCGGAAACAGCGTCATCGATGCATGGATGGAACAGCAGAACGTGATGAAGTCATCGGTCACGGCGCTTGATCGTCTGGCCTATGTCGGTTCAAGGGCTATGGGGGCGCTGGAGTATGCTCCGCAAAGAGGTCCGCGCAGGGATGCCTTTCTTGCGCTGCGCATGAAAAACGTCGTCGAGCAGTCGCGCCATGTCCTGGATCACAGAATAGAGAGAATGTCCGGCCCGGACGCACTCAAGGAGATTTTCCGGGTTGGAACGTCTGCGGGCGGCGCGCAGGCCAAGGCGGTCGTCGGATGGAATCCGCAAACCGACAAATTCTGTGTCCCGAGCGAGGATATGCCGGACGGATTCGAGCATTGGATCGTCAAGATCACTCCCGACGAGCGACCGTATCTGGGCGTCGCCGAATACCGTACGTATGAGCTCGCAAGGGCCTGCGGCGTTGACATAAGCGAATCGAGGCTGTACGAACTCGACGGCGCGCGGCATTTCATGACGCGCCGATTCGACAGGGACGGCTCAAGGCGCCACCATCTGATGACTTTCCGCGCAATGCGCACGCTTCCTCCGGACGTGTCGCTTGAAATGAACTCCTACGGACAGCTTTTCGAAACAATCGTGGCACTTGGACTTGGCTATGACGCGCTTTCGCAGATGTTCCGCCGCATGGCGTTCAATGTCTATTCCGACGAAACAGACGATCATTCGAAGAACTTCTCGTTCATGATGAAGGAGGGCGATCCATGGCGTCTTGCGCCGGCATACGATCTCACGGGCGGCGTACCGCCGGAGGCCCCAGAAGGGGATACGCGTCGAGCATGGACCAACTGCCACGCGATGAGCATCAACGGAAAGCAGTCAGACATCACCGACGACGATCTTCTGGAAGTCGCTGCCCGCTATTCGATAGGTTCGGCGGAAGACATCCTTGCCGAGGTCAAAAGCGTGTTTGCCGAATAGGAGACGCAGGCCGAAGGCCGCTCTAATCACTGCACAACAGCTGCTACTGATCGTGGTTGAAAAGCGCGAAGCTGTGAAGCGGGAATGCGCCTGCGCCGAAGGCGTCGGGTCGGGTGAGCGCAAAGCGCGAACTGCGAAGCAGCCGCAAGGCCCCGCGCGAGAACCCTAACCATCGGAGTTTTTACTAATGCGCTTCCACTAAAAACTCCGAAGAGCCTAAATTTTCCGCCATCGTGTAGTTGACATGTAGGATTAAAATATCCTATAATTCCCGTTGAAGCAAATAATAGGATATTTATAATGTACATTGACACTGATAAAATCGTCACAATGACGGCGGCGAACCAGAACTTCTCCGCCGTAGCGCGGCAAACCGACAGGGACGGCAAGTCAGTAATATTCAAGAACAACCGCCCCAAATACATCCTCATCGATCTTGATGGTGGCGACTATCTCGACCTCAGCGAGGACGAGAGGATTGATGTTGTCGCGAGGCGCATTATGAAGCGTCACAAGGCCGCGTTTCTGGAGCTGGCGAAATGACGAAGTTCTCCAAAGACAAGGTTCTTCTGCTCCACCAGTACATCGCGGCGGAAACTGGCGGCAGTGTGGGGCTTCGCGACGAAGGTCTTCTTGAATCGGCACTTGAAGGCGCGTTTGCCACTTTCGAGGGCAAGGAGCTCTATCCGACGAAAGAGGAGAAAGCGGCTCGCATCGGCGCGTCGCTCGTCTCGAACCATGCGTTCCTCGACGGAAACAAGAGGATCGGCATGTATGTGATGCTGACGTTTCTTGAGGTAAACGGGATTCGGGTCGAATGCACAGACGAAGATATCGTCCGCGCCGGGCTGTCACTCGCCGACGGCTCCATGGATTACGGAAAACTCCTCGCTTGGATCCGCGAACACGCAGCGCCGCAGGAAGCGAGATAAATGGTATAATACTGGCATCGGAAACAAATAAAAGGAGGAACACAATGGAACTCAAGGGATCGAAGACGGAAGCAAACCTTATGGCGGCGTTTGCCGGCGAATCGCAGGCGCGCAACAAGTACGACTACTACGCCTCGCGCGCGAAGAAGGACGGCTACGAGCAGATCGCCGCCATCTTCCAGGAGACCGCGCTCAACGAGAAGGAGCACGCCAAGATGTGGTTCAAGCTCTTCGCGGGCATCGACGGGACGAAGGAGAACCTTCTCGCCGCCGCCGCGGGAGAGCACGAGGAATGGACCGAGATGTACAGGCGCTTCGCGGAAGAGGCCGAGGCGGAGGGCTTCAAGGACATAGCCTTCAAGTTCCGCAAGGTCGCCGAAGTCGAGGCGCAACACGAGGCGCGCTACCGCAAGCTCGTCGCCAACATCGAGTCCGGCGAAGTGTGGGTTCGCGTCGGCAAGAACAAGTGGCAGTGCCGCAACTGCGGCGCGATCGTCGAGTCCGAGACCGCCCCTGAGAAGTGCCCGGTGTGCGACCATCCCAAGGCGTACTTCCAGCTCGAGCAGAACAACTTCTGATGCCGCGCCCTGAAAAGACTCAGTGAAGCTGACGTGAAATGTTTCCACTGCTGAAATACACGGCCGAGGAGGTCGATGAATACTACGCGAAGGTGACGCCGGAAATGGTGAAGGCCTCGCTTGCGAAGGACCGCCACGACTGGTTCGACCTTTTGAACCTCATCTCGCCGGCGGCGTATCCGTTCATGGACGAGATGCGCCGCAAGGCCCGCCTCGCGCGGATCAAGTACTACGGCAAGACGGTGAGCGTCTACGCTCCGCTCTACATCGGCAACACGTGCGTCAACCACTGCCGGTACTGCGACTTTAGGCGCGAGCACACGGGCACCGTGAGGCGCAACCTTACGCTGGACGAGATCCGCCTCGAGGCGGAGGCGATTCGCGCGAGCGGAATCGACAACCTCCTCATCGTCGCGGGAGAGGACCCGAAGGTCAATTCCGTCGAGCACTTCTGCGACGTCGCGCGCCTCCTGAAGCCGATGTTCTCGAACCTCTCCCTGGAAGTCGCGCCGCAGAGCGAGGAAGGCTACCGCGCGATGTTCGAGGCGGGCTTCGAGTCGCTTACGTGCTTCCAGGAGACGTACGACCAGGAGCAGTACAAGTACTTCCATCCGGCGGGGCCGAAGTCGAACTACGAGTGGCGTCTCTGGACGCAGCTCCGCGCCGGAAAGGCGGGCTTCCGCATCCTCGGCTGCGCGTTCCTCCTCGGCCTCACGCCGTGGCGCCGCGAGGCCGCCTCGCTCGCCGCGCACGCGCTCTACCTCATGAAGGAGTGCTACGAGTCGAAGGTGCAGTTCGCGTTTCCGCGCTTCTGCCGCGTCGAGGGCGGTTTCGTTCCGCCGTGCGAAGTAGACGAGCGCGACGTCGATCTCATGATGCTCGCGTTCCGCATCGTCTTTCCGCAGTGCTGCATGACGGTCTCCACGCGCGAGGCGCCAAAGTTCCGCGACTACATCGTGCAGGTGGCGGCGGACAACATGAGCGCCGGCTCGCGCGTGACGCCCGGCGGATACGCCGTCCTCGAAAAGGAGCACGCGGCGGACGTCGCGCAGTTCACCCTCACCGACCGCCGTCCGCCGAAGGAGGTCTACGAGGCGATCAAGGCGAACGGACAGGAAGTCGTCTTCAAGAACTGGGACAACAGGATATAGTTGAAAGTTTGAAGTTGAAAGTTTAAAGGAGAAAAGCATGACGCAGTTGGAAGCGGCCCGCAAGGGCATTGTGACGGAAGCGATGAAGGTCGTCGCGAAGGACGAGGGACTTGACGCGGAGAAGGTGCGCGCCGCGGTGGCGACGGGCGAGGCGGTGATTCCGCTCAACCCCGCTCACAAAAACTGCCAGCCCGTCGGCGTCGGCAGGATGTTCACGACGAAGATCAACGCGAACCTCGGACGTAGCGTGACGCATTCCGGAAAGGGCGACGAACTCGAAAAGCTGCAGGTTGCGCTCGACGCAGGCGCGGACTTCGTGATGGACCTCTCGGTCGCGTCGACGGAGGACGAAATCGCGTCCATCCGCCAGGGAATGCTCGACGCCTCGCCCAAGCCGCTCGGCACCGTGCCGATCTACGAGACGATCTCGCTTCTCGGCGACATCCCGAAGATGGACCCCAAGTTCCTGATCGGCGTCATTCGCCGCCAGGCGGAGCAGGGCGTCGACTTCATGACGCTCCACGCGGGTCTCCTGCTGAAGCACATCCCGAACGCGATGAAGCGCAAGATGGGAATCGTCTCCCGCGGCGGCGCTATAATGGCCGAGTGGATGATGGAGAACAAGGCGGAGAATCCGCTATACACCCACTGGGACGAAGTGATGGACATCCTCGCGGAGCACGACGTAACCGTGTCGCTCGGCGACGGACTTAGGCCCGGCTGCCTCGCGGACGCCTCGGACGCCGCGCAGTTCGGCGAGCTGGACGTTCTCGGCGAGCTCGTGGAGCGCTGCCGCGCGAGCGGCGTGCAGACGATGGTGGAGGGTCCGGGACACGTTCCCTTCGACCAGATCCAGATGAACATGGAGCGCCAGCAGGAGGTCTGCAAGAAGGCACCGTTCTACGTGCTCGGTCCGGTGACGACCGACATCGCCCCAGGATACGACCACATCGTCTCCGCAATCGGCGCGACCGCGGCGGCGACCTACGGCGCGTCGCTCCTCTGCTACGTGACGCCTGCCGAGCACCTCGGGCTGCCCGACGCAGAGGAAGTGCACCAGGGCTGCATCGCCTACAAGATCGCCGCGCACGCAGGCGATGTCGCGCGCCATCTCCCCGGTGCGCGCGATCGCGACGACGCGATGGCGGACGCCCGCGCGGCGTTCGACTGGGACCGCCAGTTCTCGCTCTGCCTCGACCCGAAGCGCGCAAAGGAGCGTTGGCTCAGGACGCGTGCGTTCACGGACGAGGCGCACTCGGACGACCACTGCTCGATGTGCGGCAAGCAGTTCTGCGCGGTTCGCACCTCTAGGCGCATAAAGAAGCTTGCCGAGGAACTCGCGCAGTGACGCGCGGCCGGTTTTCGGGGAAGGGGGACAAGATGGCGAAAGTATCCGGTTCCGGGCTGAAGCGCCGCGTGCGCGTCGAGATCGACCTCGGCGCGCTCGTGAGGAACTATGCGAAGATCGTGGAGCACGTGAAGCCGATGCGCGTGCTGTGCGTGCTCAAGGCGAACGCCTACGGACTCGGCGTCGGACCGTACGCAGAGGCGCTCGCGAAGGCGGGCTGCCGAGACTTCGGCGTCGCCGAGCCGTTCGAGGCGCTGGAGCTCCTCTCGGTCCTCAGGCGCGGCAGATGCGCCGCGGACGTGCAGATACTCTCGTCGATACTTCCCGACGAGATTGCGCCGATGGTGAAGGCAGGCGTCATACTGCCGGTCACGGACCTCGCGACGGCGAAGCTCATTTCGGACGCCGCGCGCAGGGCGAAGACGACGGCGCGCGTCCATTTCAAGCTGGACACAGGCATGGGGCGCCTCGGCATCCTCGCGAAGGACGCGCTCGAGACGATACGCGCGGTGAAGAAGCTTCCCGCGCTCGACTGCGAAGGGATATTCTCGCACTGCCCGATGGCGTACGATCCGAAGGACCCGTTCACCAAGAGGCAGATCAAGCTCTTCAAGTCCATCGTCGCCGCATGCGCGAAGGAAGGTATCTCGTTCCGCAAGGTGCACATGGCCGCATCGGACGCGATCAACAACTTCCCGGCGACGGCGAAGAGTCCGTTCACGATGGTGAGGACTGGCATCAACCTGCACGGAAGCTTTGATCCGTACGGACGCAAGGCGCTGAAGGTGGAGCCGGTCCTTTCGCTCAAGACGCGCGTCGCGCAGGTGCGCGAGCTTCCCGCAGGGACGACGCTCGGGTACGGTCGCACCTGGTGCCTTGCGGCCCCGACGAAGGTCGCGACGATATCGGCGGGCTATGCGGACGGGCTCCCGCTCGCGCTCACGAACCGCGGGTTCGTCTTCATCGGCGGGAGGCGCTGCAAGATCATCGGGCGCATCTCGATGGACTACACGACCGTCGACGTCTCGGACGTCCCCGGAGTGAAAGCGGGCGACGAAGTGGTCTGCTTCGGCTCGTGCGGACGCGATTCGATAACGCCGGACGACTGGGCGGAGCTCAAGGGCACGCATGCCTACGACGTCATCTGCTCGCTCGGCTCGCGCGTCCAGCGCGTCGTCGTGGGCTGATGCACAAAATGCTCCCCCGCCTTGAAGGCGGTGTCTAAAAATGGTATAATTTTTGCAGTTATGAGCTACTACCTGATGATATTGGTCGGTGCGGTTCTGGTGAACAACTTCGTTCTCAGCCGCTTTCTCGGTTGCTGTCCGTTCCTCGGCGTGTCGAAGAAGCTCGACACGGCGCTCGGCATGTCGGGCGCCGTCGTCTTCGTCATGACCGTCGCCTCGGCGGTGACCTGGTGCCTCGACCACTGGCTTCTCGCGCCGAACGGACTCGGGTACATCCACACGCTCGCGTTCATCCTCGTCATCGCGGCGCTGGTGCAGTTCATCGACATCGCGATGAAGCGCTTCCTGCCTCCGCTCCACGCGGCGCTCGGCATATTTCTCCCGCTCATCACCACCAACTGCGCCGTCCTCGGCGCGGCGGAGATCAACTGCAAGCAGGGGACGGGCTTCTTCGAGGCGGTGTTCTTCTCGTTTGCGGCGGCGATCGGCTTTGGCTTTGCGCTTGTGATCTTCTCCGGCATCCGCGAGAAGCTCGCGCACGCGAATCCCCCGCGGTGCTTCCGCGGCATAGCCGTCGCGCTCGTTACCGGCGGACTCCTCTCGCTCGCGTTCATGGGCTTCTCGGGGCTTGTGAAGCTTCCGTACTGAGGGGGTTGAAGGTTTAAGGGTTGAAGGTTTAAAGTTCAGAGGATCAAAAGATGACGATAGCAATTGCAATCATCGCGGGAATCGGACTTGTCGCCGCGGCGGCGCTTGCCGTCGCTGACCGCTATCTGAGCGTCAAGGAGGATCCGCGCATCGGCATGGTGACCGCGGCGCTGCCGGGCGCGAACTGCGGTGGATGCGGTTTCCCCGGGTGCGACGGCTATGCGCGCGCGCTCGTCGCGGGCACCGCTCCGAACGGGGCGTGCGCGGCGGGCGGGGAGGCCTGCGCGAAGGAGATTGCGAAGATACTCGGCGTCGAGGCGACGGCGACGGAGAAGCGGGTGGCGCTCGTCAAGTGCTGCGGGACGCGCTCGGAGGCGATACGCGTCGGCGACTACAACGGAATCTGCGACTGCAACGTCGCCGCTGCCACGGCTGGCGGCGACAAGGGATGCACCTACGGCTGCCTCGGATACGGCGCGTGCGCGAACGTGTGCCCTAAGGGCGCGATATCAGTGCACGACGGACTCGCCAAGGTCGACAAGCGTCTGTGCATCGGCTGCGGGAAGTGCGTCAACGTCTGCCCCAAGAAGATCATCGAGCTCGTCCCCGCCTCGGCGACAATCCACGTCCTCTGCGCGAATCCGGACAAGGGTCCGCAGGTCCGCAAGGTCTGCGGCGTCGGGTGCATGGGCTGCCACCTCTGCGAGAAGAACTCCGGAGGCAAGGAGGCGGGCCACTTCACGTTCCAGGGCTTCCTCGCGAAGGTCAACTACGCGAACCCGCCGGACGACGAGCAGATCGTCGCCAAGTGCCCCGCGAAGTGCATGTCCGTCGACCCGCATTTCGAGTCCGGACACTGAGTGGAAAGAATATGTGTAGTGAGCAAAATGAGAATTAGTCTAACGTATACGTTGGCTGCATGCGTCATGCTTATCGTGGCGGGTTGCGGGAAGCCAAAGCTGCATCACTATCAATACGCTAGTGTTACGCCGCTGAGGGATTATAAATTCGAGGACAAACGTGTTGTCTCGTACAACATAGATGTTCTGGAATTCGACGAAGACCTGGCAATCTGGTGTGAAGGGTCGCAGGAGCGTCGCTCGATTGCGTTGCCAAGAAACAGGTATACATTGCTCATTACAGAATCATATGCCGTGAGCAATACTACAGTTCGAGTTTTTGACAACAGCATGGGAAAAGATTGCACCGACGTGACGAAGTTCGATTTGCACGGACTCGTCGTGCAGGATGACTTGACGCCGGTTTTGGGCGATCAGCGGCTGCCTTCCAGGACATATACACTTGCGAAAGGGTATAGCTCGTCGAATGAGCCTGCTGAATTGACTATCCGGCTGACGCCGTTCGGTTATCCCGCCAATGCGGACGCCATCCCCTGAGCCTTTCTTCAGAACGCGTGATGTTGAATTCACCTGCAACGATATTTCCAGCCTAGCGGCCGGGTTCTACAACCCGAAGCGCGCCGTTGCAGTGATCAGCGCGATGGTGCCGTTCTGCTGGGGATGGGGCGGCTCACGTGCCCTGACTTTCACCCGTTTGCAGGGGCGGAAATTTGATATAATAGGCGTGTATCCCGATTCGTGTGTGACGTAGGTAATTCAGAGGAGAGGGAAAAGATGCCCAAAAGGTTAGAGTCAATAAAAAGGAGGAGTGACATGGAAACTGTAGGTGTGCTATTTGTGATTGCAGCGCCAGTTTTGCTGGGGCTCGCCAACGTGGTTGAGGCGGCTTCGTCACCTTCGGTCTGGAGTTGTTCCGGCGATGGCTACGAATGCAGCATAAGATACGGCAGGGGATATTGTTCCGATGGGGTTGTGTGTTGGCCGGAAATCCGTTTGACCGAGACATCGGACAGCATGTCGCCATCTGCCGAAGGTTTAGCGTCGGTGACGCTAGAGCGGAGCGTAAAGAAGGCTGAAGGGATGGAGGCGACGTACAGGCTGGTGTGCGGCGACAACTGGTTCTGTGATGTCGGGGGGCCATCCAATGTAAGTAGCGTCGTCAAGTTGCGACTTTTCAGGAATGAAACGATTTTGCTGTCGCTGACGAATGCGGAGGATAGTGCGTCGATGGAGCTCGACCTGTGGAAGGACGCAGTATCGCTGGCAGGACCGCAGTCCAGGCTTCTTCCGTTGTATTTCGCCAGGCAAAGCTGTTTTAGGGATGACGGACGCCGGATGGAGGTGAGAAGCTGCCTTGCGGTTGGGAATTCCAAGATGTATTTTGTCTTCAGAGTTGGCGAGAAGGGAGAGTGTGGTCACGTGGTAGCATCCGCCGATGATGATCATATTACCGTTTTGGACTGGTTTCCCCGTAACGGATGGACTGAAATCCTTTCGCAAAGTGGGAACGAAGTGTCTTATCGCACTTTAATGTATCCATGGGCAGATGCGGATGCATTGTCCGTATATCGCCGCCCCTTGACGCAAGCTGCGAATGATTCAAATGCAGGCTTTGAAGTCAAGACCAAGGGCTTTGGCATGAAACTCGACCTGGACTTGGGCAAGGTGTTCAAGGCGGCGAAAGTCGCAGTGGCGGATAAACCTGACGTCAGGCTTGAACTTGGCGACGTGGTCAAATGGTGGTAGTGCGCTTAATGACCATATCAGATTTAGCAAGAGACGACATGCGAGATGCGGGTCCGGAAAGAAGCTGATGGAAAGATTATGTAAAGCTTAATTTTAATTTACCATGGAATTCGCCTGCAACGTATCGTCTGTCGTTCGGCTTCGCGAACCCCAACCATGCCGCCGCGATCTGCGCGTTGTTCCCGTTCTGCTGGGGATGGGGCGGCGCGGCGCGCTGGAATGATATGTGCGTCGGTATTGGTCGCGGTGGAAGTGACGG
>Ga0129306_1001500_pt1 | contig 26091 bp, 21 predicted proteins | sample P827metagenome_FD_94438 | JGI IMG/M metagenome (GOLD analysis project Ga0129306, IMG submission 94438) | Capybara group fecal microbial communities from Wisconsin, USA - P827 metagenome | ecosystem: Host-associated > Mammals > Digestive system > Large intestine > Fecal | place: USA: Wisconsin...
GCAGTCAACAGTCTCGGTTATTCGCTCTTTAACACAATTCCTTTTTCGGACTTCCGTACATTTATCGCGATGGCTGTTTTTGCAGCCATAACGGTCATTGTGGAGATCCTTGTTTGTCGAAAGAAACCTTTTGAAGAATTGTCCCGTCTTGCTGTTTCTATGACGGTACTTATATTATTCATGTTCGCAGCCGGCTTATTAGCCACCGACTACAACGTAGGCGGCGTCCTTGCCATCGCGGTAGCATACGCATGTCGCGAAAGCAAGACCAAGACCATCGTCGGCGCTGTCATCACCCTGGCACTCACCTGTGGTTTCATCGAAGCCGTCGCCATCGTCGACTACTTCATCGTCGCCAAGTACAACGGCGAGCGAGGCAAGAGCATGAAGTATTTCTTCTACGCGTTCTACCCTTGTCACTTACTGATAATTGCACTGGTTACGAAGTTTCTTTTAGGTCTGTAAATGATTAAAGGCGCCACCCTTCAGTGACGCCTTTTTTGTATACATTTTTAATTCACGTAATGCCCACCGGAAAACAGTTTTACGATGGTGTCGATTGTATTCGGGTACCTTTCCAGAATAGCATCTCTGATTGCTCTACCCTGTCCCCCGACATGTATGTTAAAAAGAATTTCTCCTTTTACCGAGTCGCCTATGGCTATGGCTCCGTTAGCGTAACCGCCCATTGCCACTCTTGAAGCTATCGCCGCGCCACCAAGCGCGTACACGCCGATAGAAAGGCCACCCACTGCGAGATATCCGATTGCCAGGCCGCCGAAGGCCACAACGCCGATTGAAAGGCCGGCAAAAGAAAGAATTCCCGCCGCCATCGCCGCGAAAGCAATCAGCCCAAGTGCAAGACTTCCGAATGCCAGCAGGCCCACAGAAATAATCCCCATGGATATAACACCGAAGGCCATATTTCCGATAGCAATAATGCCTTTAGCCTTGTACATTCCAAGTCCTATGTTGATATGTACCAACGGAATCCCACATATACTTATCTTGCTCTTATATTCGTAATTCCGCTTTCTCGCCCTCATACAGAGTGCGCCTTCCTGTAAGTCCTCTTCTTTGTGCCCTACCAGCTCGTCTATACTTGTGTTAAACAAGCCCGCAAGTGCAATAAGTTTGTCCATGTCCGGCGTCGTCTCGCCCAGCTCCCATTTGGAAACCGTCTGTCTTGTCACTCCGACGGCATCACCGAGCTGTTCCTGTGACAGTCCCTTTTGTTTTCTTAAGCATATCAGTTTTTCATTAAAGTCCATTTCATCCTCCAACGTTCGATTTATTGTTGCCTAAATCATAAAAAGGAGTGTCACGTTAATCTACCAATTCGCCTTGGAAGTTTGTCACGTAAACTTAACATTGCCTGAAAAATCGGCATTTCACGCTATTCTTCTCTCGGATCGATTTTTATAATCGCTCCGACTTCAAGCGCCTCAAACGGCCCCACCACATGCCCCAATTCTTTCATGGCATCTTCGGGTTTCATTATCAGGCTGTCATCCTTCTTACCGAAAAAGAAAGGTTTATCCACAGCTTCCCTTACTGTAAGGGTAAGGTTATCCACATCTACGTCGAAATCAAACCAGCCTTCACGAGCAGTTTTATCAAAGCCGTAGAATTCCTGCCAGGAGCGAAGGTCTAGACACACTTCGGGCTGCGGATAAAGAATACGCAAGTATCCGCCGGGCATCTTAACATAGAGATTACCTTCGGACTCATTCTTTTCGGTAGGCATTTTGATGGCTGCCTCGCCGCAAGCGTAGAAGATATTGTTAAAGAACTTGGCATCGCGAGATGTACCGCCGCGTTCGCGTCCCGAAATTCTGAAAGGAACAGGCTTAGCAAAATATCCCGCACTCCTGCACTTGCCGATAAAGTTATTCTCGACACGCATCCTGTCAGTGCCCTCGCCATATACAGCATAACCGTTCACAACTTCGTGCTCGGAAAGCTTGTACCAGCCTGATGAGCCGGGCTCTACGGGAATCTTGTTCTTATCAAAACGTCCCTCGATGTTCCAGAAAATGTTATTGTCTATAAGGTTAACACCGTCCTTGGTGCACTCGATAAAGATTGCTTCTCGTTGCTCAATACCGTTAAGGAACAGGTTCTCCGTGATTCTGTTATTAACGTTACCGCAGTCGAGCCAGATGCAGTCGGCGCGGAAAGTATTTCTGAATACATTGCGACGGAACAGACCGTTCACACTGTTATGAATCTTGATACCGCCCGCTTCCCAGGAAAGTTCCATCTTCTGCCAGCCGGTACCCTCGATGAGACAGTCTTCGATAAGCATTCCTTGCGCATAAAGGCCCGCAATGCCGCACACACCGGCGTCAATAATGTCGCATCGTCTGATGACGCTGTAGCCCACAGTCTGCTCGAAATCAAACTTATGATGCCAGTCTTCGTTACCGATATCGATACCCGTAGCATTGCTCCACAGCACCTTACAATCTTCAATTACCCAATGGTGGCCGCGGTGCGCAGAAATGGCGCCGCGCTGAGGAATAGGCGCACCCATGGTCGCATGAGCACACACAAGCCCCTTAACCTTTATGTACGAAAGAAATGGCTTCTCAGGTGCGAAGCACTGCTCTCTTACAGAAATCTCTATCAAATGATTCGTCGGATCGTCATCTCCCGGCAGTCTGAAATGCACCGCCATACCGTTAGCCTCTACCCAGTAAGTACCGGGCTTGCTGCCAAGGTCATTGGAAAGCGGAACCTGCTCCAAAGGCTTACCGTCGCAGAACACCATACCGCGGCGGTTAAGATAAGGCGTCATATCCGTCTTATCAAACTCTATAAACAATCTGTCGTGAATAATATTCACCGCACAGAAAGGGTTATATCCCTTGAACATCTCGGGGTTAAGCCTATGGCACCACACCGATGCACTCTCAGGCGCAGGCGCACCGAATCCCGAAATCATCCACTCTGTCGTAGGCTCAAACTCCGTAACCTGCTCGGAAGCCTTAATGACAACGGTTCCTTTTTCCACCGCTTCATAACACACCATCGACTCAGGTCCGTCGCCACCGTGCATAGGGTTTACGCACTCCCTATACTCGCCCGGCATAATCCACACATGTGTGCCCGCCGTAGCAACACGAGCCGCCGCCTGAATGGTCTTAAACGGATGCTCACGGCTTCCGTCGTTTTTGTCGGATGCCTTTTTACTCTTCCCGTCCACAAACAGTTCTTTTGTGTACTTGACTTCTTTTTCCCAGAAATCAAATTTGCTGCCGTCCACCAAAATAGACGAATCTTTCCTCATTTTTGTACCCTCCAATTTAGATGAATCAAAAGATAATAATGTTGGTATTCATTGCTCAAGATTCTTTCCTTCTTCAGAATAACATAAGCCAAAAAGAAGCAAAAGCCAATGATTATGATTTATGCGTAAAAAAAGCGGGAGTTACTCGCTCCCACTTTTACCTAGCCTACAAATCTTTACCCTTATAATAGTGCTGTATCAATTCCTTTCGACTGTTACAGCCGGTTTTTTTGTATATGTTTTTCACATGATACTTAACAGTATTTTCGGATATAAATAATTCCGTTGCGATTTCTTTGTTCGTCTGTCCGTTTAACAGCATCTTTAATACCTGCTGTTCTCTTGGCGAAACCTCAGGTGTTTCTTCCTCCGTTCGATAGGTCATGCCTTCCTTCCATCTTTGCCATTCCATCTCTTTACGAGTCATGAAATCAAAAAGAAAGAAAACCGAAAGCATCGAAAGAATGCAGACGAGTGCCGTAGCAGATATATGCACCAATCGATACGGCGTAAGGAATATTCCCAAAGATGTACCTATCGCTTCGCCCGTTCGCCCAAATACAAAGCCTATAGGCGCCAGAAAAAGATATTTTTTTTTGCCACCGGCAGGATTAACAAACAAAAGCACCCTTGAAACAGAAACAAATCCCAAAATTATATATGCAAGAATCCAAACAACAAGACTTCCCGTCAAGTGTTCCTCCAAAAGAAGCGAAACGAAAGGGAACAAAATGGTAGTACTGCTTAAAATTAAACCACTCTTAATATTTCGGTCATGGATTAAACCGGCAACAAGCAGGCCAATGGAATAAAACGCCCTCGAAAATTGCAAATTAATGCCGGCCTCTGTGATATCCGCAGAAGGAAAATAGAAACCGATATTTCCTACCATACTTAAAAGCAAAATGGTTAACCCACAAATCACTATATATGTACGTATCGATTTTTTTCCTTCATCTACAGCTTTTTCTGTCAAATTCGGAACGCTCTCTCCCTCTGTATCATCTGCGCAGCTCAGCAATACCCAACCACAGCCTCCCGCAGCAAGTGTAATAACAAAATAAAGAATCCACACTTCGGGTTGCTGTAGGAAAGATCCCTTCATAGGCAAAGAAATCAAATAGGTCCCGATAGACGATAGAGCTCCTGCCCCTCCAAACACCAATCCCCGGTTTCCCGCAGGAATCAAATCTGACAAAGCTGTCAGGTAATATCCAAACAAAAACCCGTCCACAATAGCGGTAACCAATCCAAGAATCAGCACTAAATAACCGACATCTGTTGCAATCGAAGCAAAACTCAGCAGAAACCAAAGGCTAAGTGCATAGATTAATGTCTTTTTATTCCATATAAAGGTCTTTCTTTTCCTGATGGCAACAGAAAACAAAAGCATCCCGATGATATGAATGAGATAGACCACCACTTCCGCGATAAAATCCAGCCAGAAGGAGGAATAAAACGTTGCTACCCGATAATACCAGCTGATAAAGGCTGACGGGGTTAAAAGAATCAGCGTCCCAATAAATATAATTGCAAGTATGGAGTTCTTTCGCTTTGATAAATTGTTCATAAAAATAAAGTAACACTCCAAAATAAATCACGTCAAACAAAAAATAGCGGGCAGCCTCGTGAAAAGCCCGCTATTTCAAGCTTTTCAAAAGACCTACCCGCAAACTACCCCACCCGTTTGGTGGGGTTTGTGATTTTTTTCCTACCCGTTTTTCCTTTTAGTAGTAAATCTTCTGGCCGGGGAAAATAAGATTAATGTTCTTAAAGATATTCATTTTTAAGATATATTCCAACGTTACGTTTAACTTCTTCACAATCTTATAAAGATAATCGCCTTTTTTTACTACATAATAGTTGCCCTTACTGTCTGAGTAAATTTCAGTATCTTTGTTTATTGCTGCTTTTTTATTATCTAGTGATGACTGCCCGGTGTAATAAATGATTTTTTGACCGGGATAAATCAGGTTGACGTTTTTGAAAGTATTCCACTTTATGAGCGAATCAAATGTAACGCCTAATTTCCATGCTATCTTTCTTAAGGTATCCCCTTTAACAACTACATATTCCATCTTAACAGGTTGAGCAGTTTTGTCTTCTACGCTCTGGGAAGTGCTTCCGCTTGAAGAGCCGCTGTCCTGCGAGCCACCCGATGAAGCTGCCGGTGCAGTAAGTTCCTGCTTTGCAAAGGTTCCGCCTTCATAATCCGCAACATAAAGTGTATAGGTAGCTCCCGCAGAAAGAGCCGGGGTCGAAATAGTTCCCGAAAAGCTTCCGCCGTTAACTGCCAAAGAAGTCATGGCTACAATATTATCGTCGGCATCTCTCACCTGACACATTACAGCAAGGGCATCGGTAGTACCGCTTACACTAACCGAAGAAGATGCAGCGGAGGCCGAAGCAATGGTAACTGCTTCACCAGCGGCCTGCGCTTGTATTGGACGTACAAAGAACATGCCCAGAATCAGCAATGCCGACAAAGCGATTTTCTTTACTCCAAGAAAAGGTCTGAATGAATTTAACTCTGCAGACTTATTTTTCATAATCCCTGTACCTCCTATTCATACCACGTAATGACGCCATCCCAGTAGACACCCTTGCCGGAACCGGTCTGAGTTCCTCCGTAGGTATCATCGTCGTTATAGCCTGCATTTAATACAGTTGCATAAAAAGGTCCTTCGGAATAAATCTGTTGTGTTATATTCGTAACCCATTCTCCAAAGTCATCTCGGATTTTTGCTGGTGCAAATCCGATAATAAATGAAGTGGTAGCTACTGAACTTGCGTCAGCCGGGAGATAACCATTGGTAAAATTATGCGTACTATCATGCTTAACAACTCTACTTGTGCCATTTGCAAATGTAAGGTTTAGGTAAAGATCGTTACTGCCTCCGACAGTATGGTCCGTAGTCGGGTGATAATAGGTCGCATAAATCAATATCTGTTCTCCTGAATCATAGTCCCTGGTGAAATGACAGGATCCTCCTTTACAATCATACGTGATGAAATCATCCGTAGCTGTTGTATCATCCCAGTCGCGGTCGTCTTCGAGGTACTTATACTGAATAACCAAGCCAATTCGATTGATTGTAATGCTCTTGGTAGAACCGTCACTGAAGCTGATAATGACAGGTACTGAGTCATAGTAATTGCATTCAAAGGTTAATGTGGCCCCTGATATTGTCACACCATCAGCCAGCGATGCATCCGCAAGCACAATGCCGGTAACGGTTTTCCCGCTTCCCGAAATTGCCTCAAGGCTCAGCGTCGTATTACCAATATAAACATATGCATTCTGAGTCTGGCTGCCGCTTCCCGTAGTCCAAACGTCATCGACACGATTTCCGTTATCTCCCAGACCACCATAATTCTTACTTTCGCCGGAACCGTTTATTACCACGTATTCTTTTGCCGAACTCATGATGCGGCAGACAGAGGAAAAGTATCTGCCCCAGTCTGTTTCCTGCACGTTGTTTTGAATCATAGGGAATGTGTTAACAGAATATGTGTAGATTCCGTCATCATTCATTATATTTTTTTCTACTCCGTTTCCGCCTATCTGAACACGGCTCAAATTAGGGAGAGAAGAAAGTGTTATAGAACAGGCAGCGTCTCCGTTTGAAGAAAAGTTAACTTCGTCTGTTCCTGCAATTCTTGAATAAAAAGTTGTACCGGTTCCCGTGGATTCATTAAAATCAGTGCAGATAAGGTACTCACTGTCACTAGACAAAGTATAGACCGGTATCGTCTGGCTGACAGGTTCGCCGGAATAATCATCCGTGCCCCATGCAATCGTATAGTTTTGCACGGATCTGGTTTCGGTGCTTCCGTCTGCTTTTTGAACGTTTATGGTATATGGATTGCCGGATGCAGTAATTTTGGCCGCCAAATCGTTCGACGAGTTAATACCGAATCTTTCATACATCGGCACCTCAATGAAGCGATAGTACAGTTCTTTGGCCAAAGAGCCCACTATGTTGCTACTATATCCATATATGTAATTATTTACCGTATTAACAATTTCCCCGTTACCGCCATCGCTGTACCCCAGCGCAAAGTGGATATCGTGAGGAAATTGGTCAAGATTGGCGGGGGTTGAAAAAGTATATGAGTATTCCTGCGGCTGTGCATCCAGATTAAAAGGTATCACATACGTTCCGGTAAAATATTCATCTCCCAAGCCACCCAAAAGCATTACTTTAGAAGTGTTCACCAGCTCAACCTTAACTATAGCCGTGCCACCATTATCGGGATCCCATCCTTCATCATAGATTCCGAAACCAATACCATAACTGTCTATACCCGACGTCCACGAACCGGAATTTGTATCGTTTAAAACAGTATAGTTTTCCCCATCAATAGAGTAAGAGGCTCTAACAATTCCCTCTGTATATCCATCAACAAAGATCTGAAATTCATGAGACGGGATTTCAGTCAAATCAGTCGAGAATAATAAGACATTAGCCGAATCAATATTTTCATCATCAGAATCTAAAGATTCATCGGCGGGTTCAGCAAATTCATCACCCGAAACTGTAGTTTCGTTATCAGGTTCTGATATTTCATTGGCTGATTCTGTAAATTCTGCCCACACACTTCCTGTATAGCGGAATTTTGTGTCTGCAAACACAGATATCACTTCCTGCCCTAACGGGTCATACAATTCAGCGATTACGGATGGTTTATTGGAAATCGATTCAAGATTTAAGAGCGCCGATTCTTCGGCGGAAATATTTGTGGCAGTCAGCCTCCCCAGTCCCGAGATAACCAGGTTGGAATTTGCCGATAGATTAAGACTTTCTGTTACTGACAGCGTTTTTTCAACTTCTGCAGTTCCGGTAATGATTTCGACGGTTCCGCCATCTTCAATAGTCATCGAATTTAATGCTGCATCAGCATCCACCACATGCAGAATGCAGCCTCCCGGAACCGCAATATCTGCTCCGCTGAGAGTCTCTGCATTTTCTTCACCAATACAGCAGTGGTAACATCCGTCTACAGCGTCGTAGACATACGTAATACCACTTTGAACCACATCCGGATGTTCATCATCCGCCATTGCAGACAATGAACATTGATAGAAAGATGTGAGGATTAAAACTGCAGAAAGAAATAGATGAAGAAATAAATTGTATTTCTTACGCTTCATAAAAACCTCCCCTTTTTACGTTTTCAGAAATGGATAAATATTTCCAAATCTATTTCAATCCTATCAAAAACCGTATATGAGAGGTAGGGTAGTTTTCAGGTAGTATGCTTATAACATTTTGTTATTCCACCGACTTAAGCGACTCGGCCATCTTGATCCGCTCAAGCTTAAAGTACAGCACAAAGTCCACGATGAATGCAAAAAGAAACGTCAGCGCAACACCGTACACATAGCTCATCGGCAGTATCTTCGTGTCGAATGTAACCGCTTCGACATTGACATTGTACATTACATAGCGGTGCAGTCCGTAACCCATAAACAGCCCCGCGAAGATTCCGAAGCCCGTAAGCACCAGAATCTCTCTGAACACATACATTGCCGTCTCGCCCGAATAGAATCCGAGCACCTTAAGCGTCGCAATCTCGCGCAAACGCTCGGTAATATTGATATTCGTAAGATTGTAAATAACGATAAAAGCAAGCGCCGCCGCACAGAATATAACCACCCACACGATATCGTTAAGACTCTCCATCATGTTATCGATTCGCGAACTCATTTCGTCGGAAATTGTCACCGCCGACACATAATCGAGATTACCGATTTCCGCACCGAAGCTATACACATCCGCATCGGTCTTCACGAAAGCGGTATTGTAATCGGGCTCAACACCCCTCTGCTCCGCGAATGTCTCAGGCGCAATATATACCCAGTTATACACGTAATTCTTCATGACTCCCGAAACCGTCGCCTCAATCTCGTTAAGGTCCGGGTCGCGCAAAAGCACCTTGTCACCTATTTCCACATCAAGCGCCTTAGCCATCTTCTCGGTCACAATCGCTTCGCCTTTACCCGGCACGGGGATGGGTCGTTCTTTGGCATCCATGAAATTGATGTAGTCTCCTATAGCTCCGCCGGCACCGCTCTTGTCAAACACCACAAGCGTCGCAGACTTCACCACACCGTTAGCATTCACATCAACAGTTTTCGTCTCGGCATACGCGAACTCGCCATGTTCTCTGACTTCCCGCTCGAACTCTTCTCTGTCGTCGAGCGCCACTCCGTCGTCAAAAGAAACCGTAATATCGTACTTCTGAATTATCTTAAACTGGCAATCGCACACATCCGCTATAGAATCCTTGATACCAAAGCCGGTAATCAAAAGTCCGTAACAGCCGCCCACACCGAGCACCATCATCCAGAAACGCTTCCTGTATCTGAACACGTTTCGAACCGATACCTTGCTCGTGAACTTAAGCCTCTTCCAGATAAATCCAATCTTTTCAAGGAATACGCGCTTACCGTTCGTCGGAGCCTTCGGTCTTATCAAATCGGCCGCGTTGCTCTTAAACTCTTTGTTAAGCGTATAGTAAGTCGCGCCCATGGAGCACAGTACCGACACAACGACCGAAATCGTCGCAAGCACCGCGTCATATACATACACGATATCAGGCATGCTATACATGATACCGTACACATTCCAGATAATTTTAGGGAACATCCATGACCCGAGCAGAAATCCGCCCACGCAACCGATAATCGCCGCGCTTCCCGAGTAAATCAGGTACTTGCCCATAATAGCCGCTTCACTGTATCCGAGCGCTTTCATGGTACCCACCTCGGTACGCTTCTCTTCCACCATTCGGTTCATGGTAGTCATACACACAAGCGCGGCCACGAGGAAAAAGAACACGGGGAATACATTTCCGATACCTTCTACTATCGCCGAGTCGTTCTCAAAGCAAGCGTAACCGATATTGGCAGTTCTCGTAAGCACATAAGTGTCAGGCTCATCAAGGTCCGCCAGTTTCTCCTCGGCATCCTTAAGCTCTTCTTCATGCTCCGCCACTTCTTTTTTGGCATCGTCTATCTTAACCTGCGCTTCGGCTATGTCGGCCTTGGCGTCTTCGATTTCCTTTTCTTTGTCCTTTAGCTCAGCCTCGGCATCGTCGAGTTCCTTAACGGAAGCCTCATACATTGCGGGCGGCATAAATGCCTTCATCGCCTCAAGCTCGTCTCTTGAATCTTCAAGCTTGGAATATCCGTCGGAAATCTTGCTTTCGCCCTCAAGAATGTCATGCTCGGCGTCCGCAATCTTCTGCTCGTTCTCGGCTATCTCGTCCTTGGCATCGTTAAGCTTGACCTTCGCGTCATCGATTTCTTCCTGAGCATCAGTTTTAAGCTCTGTATATTTCAAGAAGGCGCGTTCCTCGAGAAACGCCTTAAACTCACCCTCTTCAACATCAATACCGTCTTTATACGCGTCGGTGTAAATGGTCTCATCGCTCATGTCCGTAATCGCGTACACTTCGGTATAATAATCACAATCAAAAGTCTCGGGAAGGACGTACATAAAGCCCGAAATTCTTCCGCTTCCGAGCGTCGTGCTGCCTCGCTCAAAGTTCACGTAAAGAGAAGACCTGCATATGCCGACTATCTCATATTCCGTATCCTTGAGCATATCAAGTGTATCCTCAGAGTTTGAATCGGTAATCTTAATCGTCTCACCGATCTGACTTTCCTCATACCAGCGCGAATCCGCCAAGCACTCATTGCTCTTCTCGGGCATACGACCGCTTAACAGTTCAACCTTATTGATGCGGTCGGACAAAGAATGCATCTTGGCAACCACAATCGACGCATCTTCTCTCTCCACCAGAACATCAAGGCTGTAAGCGCCTTCAACGTCCCTCACATAAGACAGTTCCTTGAACGCTTCCACGTCCTCGTCGTAAAGACCGAGCGTAGAAATCAGCCTGAAATCATGCAGGCCGTTGTCCCTAAAATACGCGTCACCGGTTCTGACCATTGCTTCCTTGGTGACCTTTAAGCCCGCAAAAAGGCCGACACCGAGCGCCACAATCGCAAGGATTGCCAGAAATCGTCCGATGCTTTGCCATATTTCCCTCATCAAGTTTTTAATCAGGGCAGTTCTTTTCATCTACCAGGAAATCTCCTCAACAGGAAGCTTTTTGTCGTTCATTCTTACAGATTCAATCTTACCGCTCTTAACGGAAATAATGCGGTCCGCCATCTGCGTAATCGCCTGATTGTGGGTAATTACGATAACGGTCTTGCCGGTATTGACGCACGTATCCTCAAGAAGCTTAAGAATCGCCTTACCGGTGGTGTAATCAAGTGCACCCGTAGGCTCGTCGCACAGCAATATCTTAGGATTCTTGGCTAGCGCTCTCGCAATCGCCACTCTCTGCTGCTCACCGCCCGACAACTGCGCCGGGAAGTTATTCATACGCTCCGCAAGACCCACTTCTCTTAGCACTTCGGCCGCGTCCAAAGGCTCCTTACAAATCTGAGCCGCAAGCTCCACATTCTCAAGCGCCGTCAGATTCTGCACCAGATTATAGAACTGGAACACAAATCCCACATCGTGGCGCCTGTACGTAGTAAGTCTCTTCTTGGAAAAAGAAGACACCTCCTCGCCGTCTAACGTAACAGTCCCAGAAGTAAGCGTATCCATTCCTCCGAGAATATTTAAAATCGTGGTCTTGCCGGCGCCCGAAGCACCCACTACCACCACGAATTCTCCTTCCTTAACCTCGAAATCGACACCGCCCAAAGCGACCGTGTCCACCTCTCCGGTATGATATATTTTCTTAACGTCGTTAAAAGAAATAAAAGGTTCCATGCCACTCCTTTATGCCTATACGGCAGACAAGGTTAGTGTAACATGGAACCCATTAAAAAATACATAATTATACATCTTAAATTTTTAGAAATCTCTCTTTGTTGCCTCGTAAAGCGCGATACTTGCGGCTATAGGGAGATTAAGACTGTCAATCCTGTGCGAGTGAGTAATTATTACGCTCGTGCCCACTTCGAGGAATGAATCCGGAAGTCCGGTGGCCTCGTTCCCGAATATCAGCGAGTACGGCTCTTCAACCGTCAACTCCGATAACTTCTTCTGAGCCTTAAGCATAAACGGGTACATCGACCTGTTTCCATACTTCTTCGCATATTCTTCAAAAGAAGAAAATACGGAAATGTTTAAATGAAACAGCGCACCCATAGAGGCTCTTACCGTCTTGGGATCAAAGTGATCCACCGCGGGGGTAATGATTACAAGGTTTGTAATACCGAACCCTGCCGCACTTCTCATGATGGTGCCCATATTACCGGCATTAGACGGGTTGTGAAGCACTACATGATTGGCACCCGCGTCGACGGGTCTTTCAAACTTTTCAAATTCGCCTATGCAAAAGCAGTTTTCCTTCTGCGAGAGTATGTTAAAGGGCTTGTCGCCGTATTCCATGGGAATCTTTAACTCTTTGCATAAAGCCTCGAGCTTGTCGAAAGCCTCTCCCTTCTGCATGGCTGAATGAATGTATACTCGTCTCGCATGCTCGGGAGCGTACTTAAGCATTTCAAAAGTAAGCGTAATACCAAGTGCGTAGGAGACGGGGTCTTCTTTCTTATACCGTTTCATTTTCTTTAGCTTCCTCGACTACTGCTTCGGCAGATTCTTCAGCCGTAGCTTCAACAGCCTCTGCTGCAGTTTCCTTACGGGTCTGAGCATAAATAAATATTACAACGCCTATAACAAGGCTGAATATTCCGTAGAACTGTGATGTGGAAAGCGCACCTACGCTTCCTCTCTCGTCAGCTCTCAACATCTCTACAAGGTAACGTCCTACGCTGTAGAACATAATGTAACAAGCGGTTACGGTTCCCTTCTTCTTGGTATGCTTGGAAATAAAAAGAAGGAGCGCCATATTAAGCAAATCTCCGCCGGCAGAGATAAGCTGAGTGGGGATAAGCTTAACACCGTTAGGCGCATAGAGTGAATTGTGGAAGGTTACTCCGATAGCGCAGTCTGTCTCTCTTCCGTAACAGCAGCCCGCAAAGAAGCATCCTACACGACCGAAAGCTTGACCAAGTGCCACCGAAGGCATGCAAAGCTCAAGATAATCAATAAACTTAACCTTCTTAATCTTGCAATAAAGCATTACTGCAAGGATTCCTCCGGTAATACCTCCGTATACCACGAATCCGCTGGAAGAGATAAAAGAAAGAGGATCCTGAATAAAGCTCTTCCACTCCACCAAACAATACATAACCTTGGCGAATAAGAATCCGAATACAGCCGCAACGAACACTATTCCATAAACAATGTCGTCATTGAGGCCTTTTTTCTTACCTCTGTGGCTTGCCTGGAAAAGCGCAAGCAGTAATCCTATTGCAATACAAGCGCCGTAACCATGGATGGTAACGGGCCCGATAGTTAACCAGTCGTTGTACATATCTGCCTCCGTATTTCATGCGAAAAAAATAGCTCCGGCCAACTTAAGCCGGAGCCGCTTTAAATTTCTTACTGATCGGTATATTTCTTAATGAACTCCATAACATCGCCGACGGTCTGAATTCCTTCAAGTTCCTCGGGATCGAGTTCCATGTTGTACTCCTCTTCAAAAGCCATAACAAGTTCAAGTAAATCCAAAGAATCTACTCCAAGATCATCCTTAAAAGATGTATCCTCTGTGATTTCAACATCATCAATATTCAACTGCTCTCTGATAATATCAATAATCCTGTCTAACATTTAAATCTCCTTCTTGTATATCTATACTATTCAAGCAAAGTATAGGTTGTCTGTTTTTGTTTGTCAATAACCATATATGTCGTATATATCATCAGTATATACACCCGGCTGTTTGTAAATAATTAACGGTTTAAGCACCGCCATTCGAGAGCGCCCGCCTCTGACAGCCTCGATAAGAACCATGTTAGGTTCCTTGTCCACAAAGGGATATACAAGCTGCATGCGCTTAGGCTCAAGCTTGTATTTCTTAAGTGTCTCAAATATTTCGGCAAGTCTGAACGGCCTGTGTACCAAAAACAGGCTTCCTCCGGGCTTTAAAAGCGCCGCAGAGCTTCTTGCCACATCATCGAATGTACAAAGCACCTCGTGCCTTGCAATGGCCATGGCATCCTTAGGATTCTTAAGGCCGTGTTCCCCAATCATGTACGGCGGATTGCACGTAATTGCGTCAAAAGAAGACTTCTGAAACAATGCGTCCGCCTCTTTAATGTCCCCAACAACCACCTCGATTTTCTCATTAAGATTATTAAGTGCCACACTCCTCATAGCCATATCTGCGGAGTCCTCCTGAATTTCAAGAGCACTTATATGTGAAGCCTCGGTCTTGGCGGTAAGTAAAATCGGTATGATACCGGTTCCCGTACCAAGGTCCAGAAGCTTACTGTCTTTCTTAACGTGCACAAACCCGGAAAGAAGAACGGCATCCATCCCGAAGCAAAATCTGCCGGGATCCTGGATAATCTTTAGATTGTTTCTCTCCAAATCGTCTATGCGCTCGTTTTCTTTAAGTAAAACTTCCAAGATTAATTCTCCAAGCCCTCAAGTTCGCGCTTTTCTTCTTCGGTAAGCTCAATCTTCTTGGGTCTGCGCTTTTTAAATGTAAGCTCTTCGGGCTTATATTCTCTTAACTCTTTCTCATCGTTCTCTTCAACAATTACCTTAACAAGCTGGCGAAGAACGTTCACGGACTGAACCTGACCCTTGCGGTTCTCGGCATTGATGGTAACCTCGTCACCGACATTGGGAAGGTTTCTGTTAAGTTCTTCGTAAGTCTCCTGCTCATTCTTAAGGCAGCACATAAGTCTGCCGCACACGCCCGAAATCTTGGTGGCGTTAAGGGAAAGGTTCTGCTCCTTGGCCATCTTGATGGATACGGGCTGGAAGTCTGCCATGTAAGTATTGCAGCAAAGCGGACGTCCGCAGATACCTATACCTCCGCGAAGCTTGGCCTCATCTCTGACACCTACCTGGCGCATCTCGATACGGGTATGGAATACAGCGGCAAGGTCCTTAACAAGCTCTCTGAAGTCTACACGACCATCGCTGAAATAGTAAAACAAAATCTTGTTGTTATCAAAAGTATACTCGGCATTGATGAGCTTCATGGGAAGATTTCTCTTCTCAATCTTTTCCTTACAGATCGGGAGGGCTTCTTTCTCCTTGCGGCGATTGGTGGCCTCTCTCTCGTCGTCGGCCTTGGTGGCTACGCGGATAACATCCTTAAGGGGAGGAATAATCTTATCGTCCTCGACCTCGCACACACCAAGCACTACGGTGCCGTACTCAAGACCTCTTGCGGTCTCGACGATTACGTGATCGTCTCTTTTAATATCAAGGTTACCGGGGGCAAAATAATAAACCTTTCCTGCCTCACGGAAACGTACTCCTACTACTTTAGTCATCTATATCTCCTGTATGGTTAAAAATAGCAATTCCACGGTGAGTTCAAAGTTAACATTGGCGGTGAGTCTTCTCTTGGCAACCTCAATCGCCTCGAGCGCCCGCGTAATGTCGGAATACGACGCACGCTCCGCCACCTTTTTAATATACTGTATTTCCTCCTTAAAAATCAAGATGTCCGTATCCGGCGCCGATTTAAGGAGCAAAATGTCTCTAAACCACACCGTCAGGATATCGAGGAAATCATTAATATCGTTCTTAATCGACACGACTTTCTTAACAAAAGGAGAAATGTCCGCGACATCTGCGCCGTGCAGATTCTTAAGCAAAGAAAGGGCATCCCTTCTCATATTGTCAAAGTCGTCATTATCGGCCAGGAGCCTCGCCTTACCGATATTGCCTCTGGAAAAAGCAACGCACACGTCAGCCCTGTAATCGGGCACTTTTACTTCTTCCATAAGATATTTCTTCACAAGGTCGTCCGCAACAGGCTTCATATTAAGAAGCACGGCACGGCTTAAAATCGTCGGAAGAAGCTCCTCTGCATTCGTAACAAGAAGAATAATCACCGCATACTCCGGCGGCTCCTCAAAGGTCTTAAGAAGGGCGTTCTGCGCCTGCTGGTTCATCTTCTCGGCTTCATCTATTATATAAATCTTTCTCTTGCCGCCATAAGGGCGTATGTTGACGTCGCCGTTAACCTGGGTACGAATGTCGTCTACTCCGATAATATTGGGCTTCTCGTGAGTTACAAATATCACATCGGGGTTATTGTCAGAAAATGTCTGAGAACAGCTGTGACACTTGCAGCAAGGCACTTCCCCATCGGACTCACATAAAAGAGCACCCGCGAAAATCTTTGAAATAAACTTTTTTCCCGAGTACTTCTCTCCGCAAAGTATATATGCATGCGATACTTTATTCTGTTTAATGGCCGTTTCAAAATGCTCCCTGATAAGGTCCTGGCCGATTATATCGTTAAAATTAGGCATCCCCGCAACCCTTAGGTGAATATGTCAAGGATAAGCCCCCTGATGTCACCTATCTTTTGAAGTATCGTAATGTTGTCTTTCTGTTCTTTCATAAGCTCCTGCGCAAGCTCGTCAAGCGTCTCGTCCACAAGTCTTATGATTCCGTATACTCTGTGTCGGCCCTTTCTGTCTAAGAAATTCTCTCTGGAAAAAGAATGGGACCTCGACACAATTTCATTCATGAAGTCCTTAATCAGACTTCTGTATTTGCGCATGTCTTTAATATCTTTCTTCTTAGAAATGCGCTCGCCCTGCATGGTGATTTCTTCCATAAGAGTAGTGAGGCGGGCCTGTAAATCCTCCTCAGAAATCTTACTCATGAGCATGAACTTAAATTCTTCACTTGTCTCCGGGACTTTTGTGGGGTCGTATACCTGACCTGCTCCCGTAATCTGGTTGATTTTAATGTCCATAGGCTACTCCGAAAACACTACATGTTATCAGCGATATAATCCTCTATTTCCTTAAGACAGTCTTTCAATTCGTTGTTATAAAATCGTCTTGTGATTCCCGCTTCTTCAATCTTAATATCGGAAAAATCTGCAGAATCCGCAAGATACCTGCGGCACATTTCTTCGTACTTGGGGTGCTGCTGTTTCTTTTCCCTGTTAAGAGCACGCTGTAATCTGATGCCGTCGTCAAGGTCCACAAGCACGGGAATGATGGAGTCTCGTCCGTAGTACTCGCAAATCTTTAAGTAAGACTCTATTGTACCGATGGTGATGTAATTGGTTGATTTTAAATCGATCTGGCCATCGTCCGCGGTGAAATATCTCCAAGGTCCGTGCACCGTTTCGTAGCAACGATCCTCGATAATCTTGCCTGCTTCCTTCAATTTCTGAAAGCCGGCCTCGTCGGTAAAGTGATACTCGTGGCCGTCCTTCTCGCCCCCGCGAATCGGTCTTGTGGTGTATGACACGATGGTCTTAAAAGAAAACGTGTTTTTTCTCAGAAGCTCCTTGAAGATAGTATCCTTGCCTGTGGAGCTCTTCCCCATAATATAGACAATCTTACCCAATTATTTAATCCTCGACCTGATTCTTTCTGTCTTAGTAAGCTTATTAAGTCTTAACGATTCCATAGTGGAAACATACTTGTCCGCAGCGGTAACCACCCAGGCTTCCTTGCACTTGGGAATGTGCCTGAACGTAAGCGGCCACATGTGGGAGCTGATGATGTTCTTTTGCCGTTCAGTGAGCGTGTACTCTGCCATAGCGTTCTTAAGCGCCACGCCGGGATGGTAGAATCCGTGCAGGTTCTTAAGCCCTCTGTGGTCGTCGTCGTGCCAGTCATAAAGGAAATAATCGTGAAGAAGCGCGCCCCTTACGAGGTCTTCCTTGTTACACTTAAGTCTCAATTTCCTGGTAATCCACATGCTTGCGTAAGCTACCTTCATGGAATGCTTCATAACCGAGACGTTAGAGTGCTGGATGTTCTTGGCACTGCTCTTAAAGTTATCGGAACGTAATATGTCACCGCCGTATTTGCGGATATCTTTTCTGATGTCTTGTCTGTAATTTCTGTTCTTACTCATACCCAAATATCATATCATAATTTCGTTAACGGGGACAAATATTATCCCAAGGAATCTCTTAAGATTCCGTCAACAATTCCAAAAGCCTCCGCTTTTGTCTCATACGGATAAATCTTGTAATACGGATTACCCGTAAGCATAGCCGACAGCTCGCACTTCGACTTTCTGTACAAAAGAAAACAAGGCTTATTCAATTTCTCCGCATAAGCAAGCTCATATCCCACGCCAAGCGACGGCGAAGTACACTCCGCTATTACCGCATCGCACTCTTTAAGCCAGTTTGTATCCTGCTCATAAATAAGCGCATCCTTGTCGCGCCCATTCTCAAGCAGGCTTAATGACAAGTCACCGATGTGCTCGGTAAGGACTATGTCGGTTCCTTTTATATGCGCAATGATTTCTTTGTACAATTCCGCATCGTCGCGGCCGCCGCGGATGGAGCCGGCGAAATAGATTTTCTTGTTCATATAGCTCCTTCTTAATGTTTTAATGCAAAATAACTCAGAAGAATAGTTTTAATATGGTTGTATCTTCTGGCATAGGTGTTTTCAACCCTTATCAGCTGAAGATTATGCTCTCTGCAAATCTTATTCTTCTGGGCATCCCTACGCTTGACTGTTGCATCCTCAAGATGCTCCTTGCCATCAAGTTCTATCGCAAGAACAGGAATTTCTCTATCCTTTTCTTTGGCATAAACCACAAAATCAAATCTTCCTGTATAAAATAGTTCTTCATAGCCAATGTTATCTGCAAAAACGTGAGAAATTGCTACTTCTTTATGTACTACGTACTTGGTCGCAGAAAGCCAAATATTCTCCAAAGCATGCGTCAGATTCTCCAAAAATGCATTCTCTGTCTCGGTACTAAACGGCTTGATTCCAAGCGCCCTCGACGTAGTCTCTTTAGGCGTAACTACCGTTGTTCCTTCGCTCCTTACATAGTTCAAAAGTTCGTACAAATCATCTTCATCCGGTGTATTGGCATGAAGCCTTTCAACATTGCCTCGATCCGCCAAAACAACAAGTTTATCCTTTGCACGCGACGTAGCAACATTAATCAATTCGTGATTAGTTTTAAGCCATTCATATGTGCGTTTCTGCGTATCCGCTCCAATTGCTGCAGAAAACAAAACTACATCCTTTTCATCTCCCTGGAAAGAGTGGACCGTACCACATGATACGTTAGAAAGACCTTCTTTTTCAAGTGCTTGCGCTATCAGCTCTTTCTGATTGGCAAATGGCGTTATAATACCTATGCTTTTGTCTTTATTACTTTTAACATATTCTACTATCTTGTCCACTTCTTGCGCAGAAGTGTTTTTGATTGTAGCTCCATTGTTGTTTACATCAACAAATACTAATGGCGACTCTTCTTTGTTCTGCGCCTTAATATTCAGCTTTGAATTGTAATATTTTCTATTATTGAAGCCTATAATCTTTGGATGACATCTATAGTGATTATGTAAAAGGACTTCATCGCTCACCGAATCGCTTGCAAGAAAAGTTTTGTAAATTGAATTCTTCCTGTAGTCATATTCGTCAGGGACGTTGTATTCTTTACGTAATCTCTGATTGGTAAATTCATCAAGAACTATAACCGGATTAAGCTGTTGAGGATCACCTACAAGCATAAGCTTCTCACCACGAATTATGGGTACTAGAGACACCGCTGTATTACATTGGCTCGCTTCATCAATAATAGTCATATCGAATAGAGGCTCAGGTTTCCCTAAACGATGCGCCGATATACAAGTAGTAATGATAATAGGAAATACTTTCTGAAGTTTTTTGACGTTATCGCTTTCAGACAAATACTTTGAGAACGCAACAACCGCATCATTACTATCCTCAATTTCAAGTATTTCCCTTAAATCACTATATTTATCTTCTTTTAACTGCTTAATCATTCCCGCCGAAGAATAATACAAGTATTGCGAAAATTCTTCTTGATTGCGATCTAAAAGTAAAAGCGCATCTTCCTCTCGAACCTTCACTTTGGCGTCCAGTGCATTCTCGATCTGAGAGAGCTGCCTTCCTTGTAAGTCAACTTCAAAAGGAAAAAGAGACGGAGACGCAGGAATACTCTTTTCGTATGACAGCAGTCGATTCAGAGTCTCTTTCCGCTCTTCCAGTTCAATATAGTCCTCATAAGTTTTTAACAACTCAGTGAGTTTTTTAGCCCTGTCTGCTCTATCGTCTCTCCGTCTGTCTAATGTTTTTGAAAAAACATTTATATAGGCTACAGTATCAAGAAGATTCTTTATGTATACAATAGCTTCCGCCATTTTTTCACGATTGCCCAATCTCAAAACAGGGAATGGTATAGTTTTACCGTTATATTTTAATTCGCATAACTTCTTGAATACTGTATCTATCGGATGATTATTATTAGACGCAAAAAGTACTGTCTTATTATTGAAATAGGCAGTAACGATTGTGTTCAAAATTGTGTTAGTCTTTCCGGTTCCGGGCGGACCCTGAATATAAGCTGTCGGATAAAGCATAGCCTTGTTGATTGCAAGTAATTGATCCAAATTGATTCGGTCATCAATTAATGCTATCGGATAGCTTTTTCCTCTCCTTGGCTTGGACAGCACATCTCCGAAAAACGCCTTTAAAGGAAATGTTACATTTCCTGTTTCGTACATTTCTATGACAGCTTGGAATTCACTATGCAAATCTACCGCAATATCCATGCCTATACCAATGAAATACGGCATATCATCGACTTGTCCTCGTCCATAGACATTTTTCGTAACAGCATCCTTAATCAATTCCTGATTCTTTTGGAAATCGGCTAACAGCTCATAATCATCTGCATCTAGATACTTACGTACAGACTCTTTTCTGGTTCCATCAATCTGAAACTCCGTACAAACTGTACATTCTTCATCCGGTATCAGTGTTCTTCGTGCAACATCCAGTCTCATCTTCCTATACGCAAGGGTATATAAGCCTTTATTGGTATGAATACTCAGCACATTCATAGCCAATTGCTTTATCTTAACCTTACCTGATTTTGAGCCACCCTTATCTTTGTCGGCGCGAATAGAAAAGTTTTTAACTATCTCAGCAAACTGCAATGCAGTAAGCCTATATTCTTTTCCATCAAATGTATCCCCGTCAATGTACGAGATAAGATCGTAATCTGTATAATACGGAACGGTATCAAACTTGTTACACATCTCCAAATAGCTAAGTATTTTCAAATTAGCTACATTATCAAAGAGGCTTCGATATTTCTCAGGATTGCATGATATATCATCAATAAGATGTTTTTGTAATTCGCAAAAAGTTCCTTCTATAACAGCTGAAGACAAAATGGAATCTATATAGATATGCAGCGTGTCTAATTCTCCTGTACCCATGTGCATACCTTGTACTTTAAGCATTCTTTTTACAACATCAATCGCCTGAATGCAAATCCAGTATTTTGTCACTTCCTGTGACTTATTTCTATATTCAATTTTGAGCCATTTTCCTTCGTGTATGGCTTTGAATATGTCTTTACATACAGGAGTCATAATCGTGATGTCCTATAAGCGTAAATGCCGCTTTGAATCAAAAGCTATCAGTTCTTAATCCCCGATATACCCAAGTGAAGCTTAAGCATAATTTACCAAGAACCAATAACGAACCGCCATATATCTATTATTTATTATATGACCTAACTATTATTATCTCAATCTTATACCTCTTTTTGATAACAATGGATAAAAAAGGATTTTTCACGAATTTATGCATTGTTTTGAACGTTCTATTTTGAGTGACAATGGATAAAAACCGATAATATGCTTTTTTATGCATTGTTTAAAGTCCGATTTTACCTTTCCACCATCTGTATTACCGCTTTTTTGTTTAGGAATAATGGATAAAAATGGCTATTTCAGTTTTTTATGCATTACCTTAAATTTCATAAGTCCAAAAACAATGCATAAAAGTGTCGATTTGTCGAATTTTATCCATTGTATCCCTTCTATCATGCTCAAAATCAATAGATAAAAGAACTCCTGTTGACAAAACTATCCCTCCCGACACTGAAAATGGCTTTGGGAATGCTATCCCAAAGCCATAATACACTCACTGTGAGCAAAGTTATTTAGATGTTCAACAACTCGCTGTACTCTTTAAGAGCGCCGTCGGTCTCGTGAGCAAGAACTTTCTTGGCAAGGACTTTACCTAGCTGAACACCTTCCTGGTCAAAGGAGTTAACGTTCCAAGTGAAGCCCTGGAACATAATCTTGTTCTCGAAGTGTGAAAGGAGTGCGCCCAAAGCTTCGGGAGTAAGGGACTCGCCGATGATGATGCTTGAAGGTCTGCATCCTGCAAAGTTCTTATTCTTGTTGTCATCATCTTTACCGCAGGCAAAAGCAACAATCTGAGCGGCAACGTTAGCGCAAAGCTTCTGCTGGCTGGTACTGCCCTGAATGTCTACATCGGTGCCGATCTGGCTGTTCTTGAAACCGATGAACTGAAGGGGAATAATGTCTGTTCCCTGATGCAATAACTGGTAGAAAGAATGCTGGCCGTTGGTACCGGGCTCACCGAAGATAATGGGGCCTGTTGCGTAGTTAACGGGCTCGCCGAAACGGTTAACGGACTTACCGTTAGACTCCATATCAGCCTGCTGAAGATGTGCGGGGAAACGGCTGAGTGCCTGTGAGTAAGGAAGCACTGCGGTAGCGCCGAAGCCTAAGATATTTCTCTCATATACGCCGATTAATGCATCGAGCATAGCGGGGTTCTTGCGAAGGTCTGCGTTCTTGGCAAGCTTGTCTTATTCAGCCGCACCGTTTAAGAAACGAGCGAATACTTCGGGACCGAAAGCAAGAGACAATACAGCTCCGCCTACAGCTGAAGTTGAAGAGAAACGTCCGCCGATATAATCATCCATAAAGAAAGCTGCGAGGTAATCGGAGCTCTTAGCAAGAGGTGAAGTCTCGCTGGTAACTGCCACCATGTGCTTGGAAGCGTCGAGACCTGCGTTCTTGAGAGCGTCCTTAACGAATGCTTCGTTGGTAAGAGTCTCAAGTGTGGTACCGGACTTGGATACCAATACGAAAAGTGAATGAGCAACATCTACGCTGTTAAGTACTGCTGCCGCATCATCGGGGTCAACGTTGGAGATGAACTTAGCTTCCATCTTGAAGTTACCGGTCTTCTTGGCCCAGTTTTCAAGGGCAAGGTACATAGCGCGGGGACCTAAGTCACTTCCGCCGATACCGATCTGAACTACTGTGGTGAACTTCTCGCCCTTAGCGTTGGCAATTGCACCGCTGTGTACCTTCTCAGCGAACTCTGCAATTTTCTTCTGCTCGCCTACGTAGAACTCTCTCTTGTCTACGCCGTCAGCCACAACCTTGTCACCGAGCATGCCTCTGGTAAGCTGATGAAGCACGAGTCTCTTCTCGCCTGTGTTGATAACCTCGCCGTTGTATAAAGCTTTGAACTTTTCGGTAAGTTCAGCTTCCTTGGCAAGCTCTTCGAGCACCTTTAAAACGTCCTCGTCAACAGCCTTAGCCGCATAGTTAAAAGAAAGACCGCATGCCATGGGCACACTGTATTCCTTAACTCTCTTGGCTCCCGCCTCACCGCTCATAGCGGCCTTAAGATTCACCTTACCGGTTGAAGCAAGCTTCTTGTAGCTTGCAAGAGTGTCTAAATTATTCCATGAAACCATTATATTTCCTCCATTAATTAATAATGTATTTCCGCAAATTTTCGTACGCCTTTATATTAATCGATTTACGCTTTCTTTTCAAGAAGAAGCGATTACAGCTCTATGTCAAGCTCCACCGGGCAGTGGTCGGAACCGTAGATTTCGTTGTGAATAGACGCGCCCGTAATCTTATCCTTAATATCATCGGAGACGATAAAGTAGTCGATACGCCAGCCCGCGTTCTTTTCACGCGCGTGGAAGCGGTAAGACCACCAGGAGTAAGCGTCCTTTAAATCGGGATAGAGATATCTGAAGGAATCCACATACCCGCTTGCAAGAAGGTCGGTCATCTTGCCACGCTCCTCATCGGTAAATCCGGCGTTGCGGCGGTTGGTCTTAGGGTTCTTTAAGTCAATCTCCTGATGCGCCACGTTAAGGTCGCCACAGAAAATCACAGGTTTCTTTTTCTTCAAACCATTAATATAAGCAAGGAAATCATCTTCCCACTTCATACGGTAGTCGAGGCGGCGAAGCTCGTCCTGGGAATTGGGCGTGTAGCAGGTTATGAAAAAGAAATTGTCGTACTCAAGCGTAATCACTCTGCCTTCGTGGTCGTGCTCGTCGACACCTATGCCGTAGGCAACACTGACAGGCTCGTGCTTGGTAAAGATTGCGGTGCCGGAGTATCCTTTCTTTTCCGCGTAGTTCCAGTAACCCTTGTAGCCTTCGGGAAGTTCTAAGTCTATCTGACCCTCCTGAAGCTTCGTCTCCTGCAGGCAAAAGAAGTCGGCCCCGGCCTCCTTAAAGAAATCCGTAAACCCCTTATCGACGCAGGCGCGAAGGCCGTTTACGTTCCAAGATATCATTTTCAAGGCAATTTCCTCCAAATATGTTCTTTTTTCGTATTGATGTTTGGACATAATTATACCATCACTTTAATGATTTTGTGCTATAATGTGAAACTGAAATTGTTAACCCGTTTAGTTTGAGAAAGAGGTATAGCTATGCATTTTAAACCCAGTGGAATTTGTGCAATCGGAATAGATTTCGAAGTTGTAGACGACCGCGTATACGACGTTCGTTTCACCGGCGGATGCGACGGTAACCATAAAGGCCTTGCGGCATTGATTGAAGGTATGCCCGTTCAGGAAGCAATCGACAGACTTTCAGGCATCACCTGCGGTCCCCGCAGCACTTCCTGCCCCGACCAGCTTGCAAGAGCTTTACAAGAATATTCATCCAAGAAGGCAGTTTAATGAGTAAGAAAATTGTTTTGACGGGTGGCGGTACCGCGGGTCATGTTACCCCCAACATCGCGCTTATCCCCGAGCTTAAGAAAGCGGGATACGAGATAAGCTACATCGGTTCCAAGGACGGTATCGAGAAGCGTCTTATCGAGGATTATGACATTCCTTACTACGGAGTGTCCTCCGGTAAGTTTCGCAGATACTTCGACCTTAAGAACTTTACGGATCCTTTCAGAATCATTCACGGATTTGCGGAGGCCAAGTCAATCCTTAAGGAGATTCAGCCCGATATCGTATTTTCCAAGGGCGGTTTCGTGAGCGTTCCCATTGTAAGAGCGGCTCATGCACTAAAGATTCCCTGCATCATCCACGAATCCGACATCACACCGGGACTTGCCAATAAATTGTGCATTCCCACAGCCGTGAAGATATGCTGTAACTTCCCCGAGACCATGCACTATGTTCCCGCGGACAAGGGCGTTCTTACCGGCACTCCCATCAGAGAAGAGTTAACCGAAGGCGTTCGCAGAAAAGGCCTCGACCTTTGCGGATTCCACGAGTTTAAGCCCGTACTTCTCATCATCGGTGGCAGCCAGGGCTCCAGACTCGTTAATGAATGTGTCCGCCAGAGCCTTCCCACACTTCTTAAGGATTTCCAGGTTATCCACTTATGTGGTAAGGGCAACCTCGATGAAAGCCTTAATGACACACTGGGCTACAAGCAGTTTGAATATTTAAAAGAAGACTTAAAAGATGCTTTTGCCGCATCCGACGTAGTAATTTCCCGCGCCGGCGCCAATGCCATCTGTGAATTACTGGCGCTCCACAAGCCTAACCTCTTAATTCCGCTTGATGCGGGCAGCCGAGGCGACCAGATATTGAATGCAGATTCTTTTGCCGCTCAGGGATTCTCAATGGTCCTTGCGGAGAAAGACATGAC
>Ga0129306_1001502_pt1 | contig 26082 bp, 35 predicted proteins | sample P827metagenome_FD_94438 | JGI IMG/M metagenome (GOLD analysis project Ga0129306, IMG submission 94438) | Capybara group fecal microbial communities from Wisconsin, USA - P827 metagenome | ecosystem: Host-associated > Mammals > Digestive system > Large intestine > Fecal | place: USA: Wisconsin...
GCAAACGTGGACGTTTGAACGCAACGGTTGGGAAGCTAGCGCTAAAGCTTACAACCAAGTTCATAATATCCACAACAGCTTAATTTAGGTGACAAGTATGATACAAGAGGTTATCAATGAAAACGAGTTCTTAAAAGACAAAAACAGACGTCTAAACAATGAACTGACGAAACATTACTTTGTAACTGTCGCAAAGGCAAATCTACTCGACATCATCATTGCTGAAGGTTACATTTTACAATCAACACTTGATAAATGTATCAATCAGCTTGATGAAGTTGACCAGCTAGAAATTAGAAAGGCTATGACAAATGGTGAAACCTAAACTAGAAAAAGAAAATGTGCTTATTATGCGAACGCATTTCGCAGAAGCTATTCACCCTGAAAACGGCGAAAAAATAGACTTTTCTGTAGCAATGAATGGTACGCCAGTTGTTACTTACAAAGGTCGTATGGTAACTTACGACATTCAAGAAATTCTCAATGAAGCAATTGACTTAATTGATGAAGCATTAGCAAAAGGAGCTTAAAAATGGTGACAATTAATAAACTAGAAATTGAGAACGTCAAGCGTATTAAAGCGGTCAAAATTGAACCGTCGGCAACTGGCTTGACTGTAATTGGTGGTAATAATAACCAAGGCAAGACAAGTGTTCTGGATAGTATCGCTTGGGCACTAGGTGGTAATAAATACAAACCAAGCAAAGCAGAGCGTGAAGGCTCAATGGTACCGCCTACGTTAAAAGTAACACTTTCAAACGGTCTTATTGTTGAGCGTAAAGGTAAGAACAGCTCACTTAAAGTCATTGACCCTAACGGTCAAAAAGCAGGACAACAGTTGCTTGACAGCTTTGTGGAAGAATTGGCTATCAACTTACCTAAGTTCATGGAAAGCACGCCAAAAGATAAAGCAAACACGCTTTTGCAGATTATCGGTGTTGGTGACCAGCTAGCAGAACTGGAGTTAAAAGAAAAGGAAATCTATAATCAACGTCACGCTATCGGTGTGATTGCTGACCAAAAAGAGAAATTCGCAAAAGAGCAGCCATACTATCCAGACGCGCCAAAAGAGCTTGTCAGCATTTCAGAACTTATTCAACAACAGCAAGCTATTTTAGCTAAGAATGGTGAGAATGCTCGTAAACGTCAAAATGTGACAATCATACAACAAAACTACAGTTTTAAACAGCAAGAAGTTGATGAACTCAAAAAGAAACTAAGAGTAGCTGAGCAGCAATTGGATCAACTTACAGAAGATTTACAGATTGCACAGACTGACGCTATGGATTTGCACGACGAGTCAACAGCTGAAATTGAAGAAAATATTGCACGTATTGACGAAACCAATCGTCGTGTTCGTGCTAATCTTGATAAAGACAAAGCTGAAGACGACGCTAAACAACAACGTGAACAATACAATCAATTGACTAACGAAATTGAAGCTGTTCGTCAGCAGAAAACAGACTTGTTAACTAACGCGGACTTGCCACTTGAAGGCTTGTCAGTATCTGACGGTAAACTTCTATATCAAGGGCAAGAATGGGATAACATGAGTGGTTCACAGCAACTTATGGTGGCTACTGCGATTGTTCGTAAGCTTAAGCCAGAATGTGGCTTCGTTCTGATTGATAAGTTGGAACAAATGGACCAAATCACACTTGAACAGTTCGGCGCTTGGTTAGAACAAGAAGGCTTGCAAGCTATTGCCACAAGGGTGTCAACTGGTGAAGAATGTGCTGTGATAATCGAGGACGGTTACTCAGTCGTTAACGAAGCACATCAACAATCAACAACAGCTAAGCCAGCATTTACAGCAGGTACATTTTAAGAAATAGGAGAAAAAAACAATGAAACAAACTGAAACATTTATCGTCTTTCGTGATAAGAAAAGCGGTCGCTTTTTAACGGAGTATAAAAACAATGATAGTGCATTAGCGTTTTCAGCTAGTTATAAAAAAGAAATTCAATCAGCACTTTTTATTCCTGAAAAATATTTTGAAAAAGATAAAAAAAGATATGATGGTTTATTGCAAGCACTTGAAGCAGAACCGATTGAAGTCAAAGCAGAATACACATTCACAACATTAGACGGCAAAGAACCAAAAGAAATCAAAGTGAGCAGTCAAAGTAAAGCTGAAATGTTGTTTGATGCACTTGACGATATTTTTGGAGGTGACGATTAATGCAGATTACAAAAGGAAAACGCGCACGAGCTCAAAAAGTAGTCGTTTATGGTCCTGAAGGTATTGGTAAGTCAACCTTTGCGGCACAATTTCCAGAACCGCTATTTATCGATACGGAAGGCTCAACCGATAACATGGATGTTTCACGCTTGGATAAACCGTCAAGCTACACTATGTTAAAAAACGAAATTGCTTGGGTGAAAGCAAATCCAACTGTTTGTAAAACACTTGTTATTGACACGATTGACTGGGCAGAAAGTTTGGTCATTGCTGATGTTTGCGCACAACATGGCAAAAAAGGTATTGAGGACTTCGGTTGGGGAAATGGCTACACATACACTAAGGAAGAAATGGGGCGTCTGCTCAATCAGCTTGGTGAATTGGTTGATTTAGGTATCAACGTTGTGTTAACAGCACACGCTCAAATGCGTAAATTTGAACAGCCAGACGAAATGGGAAGTTATGACCGCTGGGAGTTGAAACTTGGTAAAAAGACAAGTTCACAGACTGCACCACTTGTTAAAGAATGGGCTGATATGGTTCTATTTGCCAATTATAAAACAGTCGTCATGACGGCTGATAATGGCAAGAAAAAGGCGACTGGTGGGCAACGTGTTCTATACACGCAACACCACCCAGCTTGGGACGCTAAAAATCGTCATGGCTTGCCAGAAGAAATGCCGTTTGACTATGCAGGTATTGCACACATTTTTAATCAAGCACCTGCGCAACCACAGCCGACACCGCAACAAACAGTGTCAGAACCTGCTCCACAGGTAACAGCACAGGAACAGGTACCAACTGCCGAACCAGCGCCACAGGCTCAACCACAGGCGCAAGAAACACAAGCGCCTGAAAGCTTAACGCAGCCTGCGCCAGAACGTCAGCCTTACGAAGAACCACATTTAGCCTTACCACAAGCACTGCGTGATTTGATGATACAAAATCAAGTCACAGAGCTTGAAGTCCAAAAAGCAGTTGCTCAAAAGGGCTACTACCCTGAGGATACACCAGTTATCATGTACGACCCAGGATTTATTGACGGTGTTCTTATTGGCGCTTGGGACCAAGTGTTTAGCATGATTAAAGATAATCGTATCTTGCCATTTTAGAAAGGAATAACAATGGATAAAACAATTAAATTAGACTTGTCAGCTATCGGTGAAGGGAGTCTACAAGAAAAAGTAGACAAAGAACTTGAAAAAATCTTTGACAACATTCTTGATCCAAATACTGAAAGCAAGCCAGCGCGTAAGTTAACGATTACGCTCACAATGAAAGCTGACGAAAGTCGCCAAACAGTCAGTACAGCAATGGAAGTGAAGTCAACACTAGCACCTCAAAAAGGTACAGCAACAACTGTTCTTGTTGGTCAGAAAGACGGTAAGGTCTATGCTAATGAGTTGCTTAGTAGCGTGCCTGGTCAAACATATTTCGACAATGAAGCAGTTTTGCGCACCGACATAGGCGAACCAATCGAAACGCTAGAAAAAGGCATTAATGAAGATGTCATTGATTTTAATAAACAGAAAGCAGGTAATTAATTATGTCAGAAAATATCAAAGAAGCAATCAGATATGGCGTTGAGTTAGCTAGTCGTGAAGAAAAAGTCATCACAGTTGATGAGAAACACTACTATGACAGTTCAAAAGCTAATCTTGTTGAACTTGAACCAAAACTTTATCCAGAGACTATTGAGCTATGCACGCTTGATAGCCTAATTGACTACCTTAAATCTGGTCTTAACAAGGTAAGTTATCAACGTTTGATGGTTGTTGTGGAAAGCCCAACGCAAGTATCTGTCTATACTGAAGATGACGAAAACGCAGTACGTACACGTCTTGTTAGTGTTGAAGCACGTATCCCAAGCATTCAATATGGCTACTATATGTCATCAACTGACTTCAACGTTTACCTGCAATCAAAATTTGAAGATACAGATGACCGTGACGTTGTTTTGAATTTTGCAAGTGCGCTTAAAATTGACAATGGTTCAGAAATTGTTGATAACGGTGTGAGCCAAACAACGACTGTTAAAACTGGAGTAGCTAACTTAGCAAAAGCTAAAGCACCAAATCCAGTCATGCTACGTCCATATCGCACATTTGCAGAGGTGGAACAACCAGCTAGCCAATTTGTGTTTCGCATTGATAAGAATGCAGAAATGGCATTATTTAGTGCAGATGGTGGCAAATGGCGCTTAAATGCAATCAACAACGTTGCTAACTACTTGAAAGCACAACTTGCAGAGCAAGGCAATATTACAATTTTAGCTTAATCAAAAGGAGAAATTAACATGACACAATTTAACAATAACTTTGACCATGAATTAGGTTGGGATGATGAAATTACCACAGACGCCAAAGAATTCGTACAGCTTTCGCCTGGAGACTATCAATTCACAGTAACAAACCTAGAACGTGGACGTCACACGCCAAATCCACAAAATCCAGGAAAACTTCCTGCATGCAACAAAGCTACACTTACACTTCAAATTGAAACTGCAGAAGGTATCACACAACTAACACATAACTTATTCTTGCACACATCAACTGAAGGTATGTTATCAGCATTCTTTGGAGCTATCGGTCAAAAGAAACATGGCGAACCACTTCGTATGAATTGGAACAGTGTTGTTGGAGCTACAGGTGTCTGCCGAGTAAACAAACGTAAAGGTACTGGGCAATATGCCGACCGTGAATACGACAATATCAGAGCAATGATTTATGCTGATGACGTTGATTGGACGAAAGTGTTGAACGCAAACGTACAACCGCAACAGCCAACTTATCAACAACCAGCACAAAATTATCAAACAACACCAACACAAACAGTACAGCCTCAACAATACCCACAACAACCACAAGCGCCACAACAACCTGCAGGCTTTCAAGCTGGGCAATTTTAAGAGGTAATCTATGGAACTTAGAAAGTATCAGGAGGAGGCTAGACAGGCTGTTCAAGCAGAATGGACTAGTGGTCATAAGCGAACCTTGCTAGTCTTACCAACAGGATGCGGAAAGACAATCGTATTTTCTAAGATTATTGAAGACCGTGTGAGAATGGGCGAGCGGGTGCTCGTCCTAGCGCACAGGTCGGAGCTCTTAGAACAAGCTAGCGATAAGTTAAAGACCGCTACTGGTTTAGGAACAGCATTAGAAAAAGCAGAAAGCACGTCTATCGGTTCATGGTTTCGTGTCGTTGTCGGTTCGGTTCAAACCTTGCAACGTGAGAAGCGACTCAGTCAATTTCCACCAGATTATTTTGACACGATTGTAATTGATGAAGCGCATCATGCCATATCTGATGGCTATCAACGAGTATTACAACATTTTGAATCTGCTAATGTGTTGGGTGTTACAGCAACGCCAGACCGTGGTGATAAACAGAATTTAGGCAAATTCTTCGACAGTCTCGCTTATGAATATTCAATTGTTGATGCTATCAAATCTGGCTATTTGTCAAAGATTACAGCAGTTACAATACCGCTGACGTTGGACTTATCGTCAGTCAGTCAACAAGCGGGTGATTTCAAAGCTAGTGAAGTTGGCACAGCCTTAGACCCATATTTGGAACAAATCGCAGATGAAATGGTTAAGCAATGTTCAGACAGGAAAACAGTTGTATTCTTGCCACTTGTCAAAACGTCTAAGAAATTTCGTGACATTTTAAACGCAAAAGGTTTTAAAGCCGCCGAAGTTAACGGTGAATCAGAAGACCGTGCGGAAATTCTAGAAGATTTTGACGAAGGTAAATACAATGTTCTTTGTAATTCTATGCTTTTGACTGAAGGTTGGGACTGTCCAACTGTTGACTGTGTTGTAGTATTACGACCGACAAAAGTAAGAGCATTATACAGTCAAATGATTGGGCGTGGCACTCGTTTAGCTGAAGGTAAAGAGAATTTGTTGATTCTGGATTTCCTTTGGCACACAGAACGCCACGAACTATGCAGACCAGCACATTTAATTACCGACAGCCCAGAAGTGGCTAAAAAAATGGTTGAAAATATGGCTGAACAGACGAACCAACAATTTGAATTATTGGAAGCTGAAGAAACAGCCAGCAAGGACGTTGTGGCTGAACGTGAAGAAGCACTTGCAAAACAATTGTCAGAAATGCGTAAGCGTAAACGTCGATTAGTTGACCCACTGCAGTTTGAAATGTCTATCCAGGCTGAAGATTTAGCGGATTACATGCCTGCCTTTGGAGTAGAAATGTCTCCACCAACGGATAAACAACTAAAAGCATTAGAAAAGTTCGGTATCTTTACTGATGATATTGGTAATTTTGGTAAAGCTAGCAAATTGTTGGACAGACTCAAGAAACGTCAAACAGAAGGGCTAACCACACCTAAGCAAATTCGATTGCTTGAACGTTACGGTTTTAAAAATGTTGGTATGTGGACATTTAACAGCGCAAGTAGCCTAATCAACCGCATTGCTGCAAACGGTTGGCGAGTTCCTCGCGGTATTCGACCAGCAGAATTTAAACCAGAATAAATAAGAAAGGATAAACATGGCAGAGAGAGATTTTGACCTGCTACCATTGCTGGATTATATCAATCCTGCCATGGTAGATTATGCAACTTGGTGTCAAGTAGGTATGGCACTTAAACATGAAGGTTACACAGCTATGGACTGGGATAACTGGTCACAAGCTGATACCAGATATAAACGTGGTGAGTGTTTCAAGAAATGGGATACTTTCAACGAAGAAGCAGGAACTGTCGTAACAGGAGCTACTATCACGCAACTAGCAAAAGAGGGTGGCTGGCAACCTGCGTCAAGCAGTCGTGGTGATTTCCATGAATTAGATTGGGAAGATACTATTGACCGTGATTATCAAATTGTTGATAAGAACTGGATTGAATCCAAAGAAATCAGAGAGCCATTAAATTGGCAACCTGCACAAGATTTGATTAGATATCTAGAAACCTTGTTTGACTCAACGGATCTAGTCGGCTACGTGACTGCGACATATCCAATCGAAACAGACAATGGTACGATTTATAAGCCAACGCAAGGAAATTTTGACAGGACAGCTGGTGAGCTTATCCAGTTGTTGCAAAAAACGCCTGATGACATTGGCGCTGTCTTTGGTGATTATAAGGAAGAAGCAGGTGCGTGGATTCGTTTTAATCCGTTAGATGGTAAAGGTGTTAAAAACGACAACGTCACAGATTTTCGTTATGCACTTGTTGAATCAGATACGTTAGACATTGGTAAGCAATACGCACTATTTAAAGAGCTTGAATTGCCGATTGCAACGCTGGTTCATTCTGGCAAGAAGTCACTACACGCAGTCGTGAAAGTAGACGCGCGTGATTATCAAGAATATAGGAAACGCGTTGATTATATCTATCAAATCTGTAAAAAGAACGGACTTGACATTGACACGCAAAACCGCAATCCAAGTCGATTAAGTCGTATGCCTGGTGTGACACGAAACGGACACAAGCAGTTTTTGATTGATACCAACATTGGTAAAGCAAATTACGACGAATGGTACCAATGGGTCGAAGATTTAAACGACGACTTGCCAGACCCAGAAGGGCTGTTAGACAGCTGGGACGATATGCCAGACTTAGCACCAGAACTTATCCATGGTGTCTTGCGCCAAGGGCACAAGATGCTAATCGCTGGTCCGTCTAAAGCTGGTAAATCATTCGCCTTGATTGAGTTATCGATTGCGATTGCCGAAGGCGCTAAGTGGCTGAACTGGCAATGTGAACAAGGACGTGTCTTATATGTCAATCTGGAACTTGATAGACCGTCAGCATTGCACCGTTTCAAAGACGTGTACGACGCTATGGGACTTCAAGCTAACAATGTTCAAAACATTGATGTTTGGAACTTGCGTGGTAAGACTGTGCCAATGGATAAACTAGCGCCTAAGCTAATCAGACGGTCACTTAAGAAAAATTACCAAGCTGTCATCATTGATCCAATTTACAAGGTGCTGACTGGTGACGAAAACAGCGCGGACCAAATGGCACACTTTACAAATCAGTTTGATAAAGTGGCTACTGAGTTAGGCTGTAGCGTGATTTACTGTCACCACCACAGTAAAGGTGCTCAAGGTGGTAAAAAATCAATGGACCGTGCCAGTGGTTCAGGAGTGTTTGCTCGTGACCCAGATGCACTAATTGACTTAGTAGAGCTTGAACTAAACGACAGTCTGATCAAACAACGTACTGACAAAGCAAAATGTGACGTGTTTAAGCGTGCTATCCAAGAAAAGAACTTAGATTATTACCAACATGAAATCACGCTTGACGACTTGCAAAGTGTCGCACAGATGTCTAAGCATTTTGACAAAGCAATTGATGACATCATGATCAGAAAACCATACTTGCACGAAATCCAACAAGTGGAGGAATCTATCAAGATTGCTACTGCATGGCGTGTTGAAGGTACGCTTCGTGAGTTTGCGAAATTCCCACCAGTCAACATGTGGTTCAGCTATCCAGTTCACTCTGTGGATACAACAGGTGTTCTTGCAGATATTCAATTGGAAGATGATAAGCCGAACTGGCAAAAAGCTGCTAAAAAGGCTCGTGAAGGTCGTAAGTCAGCTGAGCAGAACTTGGAAGAACGTAATCAAATATTGGAGGATGCGTATAATACTCAAAAGGATTTTAATCCAGACGGTCCAGTCACCAAAGAAGACATTGCTAATTTGACAGGTATAAAAGTACGAACTGTCGAAAAATATGTCAGAGAGCATGATGATTTTGTTCTAAAAAATGGGAATATTATCAAAATAAATTAGCAAAAAATCTACACACTTTAATAAAAAAGTGTCGTGTAAAAAAATCACTTTTAAGCAGTTTTTTATTAAGCTATAGCGTGCTATAGCACTAATATATGTCGTGTAGCAAAATCAGTTTTCTGTAATATATGTATGTCGTGTAAAAAAATCACTTTTAAGCAGTTTTTTATTAAAAAAGTGAGCTACAGCATGGGGTAAACCCCAAGTTTGGGGAGTGTTTTGGATTCGCATGTGTGAAAGTCGAATGTTACGAGAGATTGGGCGACTAAGCTACGCCCAAATCATCTCGTACCAACTTTCGACAAGCGCGTGACTGCGAATGACCAAAAGCAGTCGTAAATCAAAAGTAGAAAAATTGAGGTGTAAAAAATGGGAGTTTACAAACTTAGAATGATTATTGAATATCAAGAGTTGAAAAGACGTACTGAAAAGTTAGGTAAATTGTTAGATAAGCATCTTTATGGAGAATTAGACTTTGAGTTAAATTGTTCAGTGGCATTACTTGAAAGTCAATACTATACTATGCAAGCTTATCTCAGTATTTTGGAACAACGAGCTGAAATTGAAAATATTGACCTTGATTATGACTTGGTTAGTGACCGAAGCGAGGAAGAATGGCGGAAAAATGATTGAATTCTTTATCCCAATGAAAAAAATTCCAACAGTTACTCACCAGCAAAAAAAGTGGACGGTTAAAAATGGCAAGCCACAGTCTTACGAGCCAAACGAACTGAAAGAAACAAGGGCTATGTTCATGGAACTGTTAGCGCCATATGCACCTGATGAACCAATGGACGGTCCGTTGAGATTGACGACTAAATGGCTGTTTCCAAAAATTAAGGGGACAACTAACGGTCAGTACAAGCATACGAAACCAGATACAGATAACCTTGTCAAGCTATTAAAGGACTGTATGGAAAGAACAGGTTTTTACGTCAATGATTCAAGAGTGGCTAGTGAGATAATCGAAAAGTTTTGGGCTGATACGGTTGGAATATACGTGAGGTTGGAAAACTTATGAAAATTGATTATATTGATTTCTTTCAAACGGAAGTGCCAAACTGGATGAAAGAAAGTAACCAGAAATCACAAGAGCTTGGTTTTGGAACAGTTGCTTACTGGGAATGGGCGAATCAATCTATTGTGGCTATCTGTGAGAAGTATGGTAATGACGAATTAGTCAACGGTCAGTTTCACTTAATCTGGGACTGGTTAGATAACCAAGCGAAAGGAGTATAAACATGTATGAAGTAATTGTCTATTTTGACAATATGGTTGATGATGTAAAAGTGTTTGAAACCAAAGAATCTGCTAAGGCTGAAGTAGACAACTTGGGTGGAAATATCGTCATAGTCGTCTCTATCGTGTGGAAATGAGGGAAAGTAAATGAAAGCGACTATTTGGAAATATTGCACAGTTGATTTGATAATGATAATTATTGCTATTATTGCCTTATATGTGTATCAAAGGTCACAGTATGAAGCAAAGATAAATCACTTGATTCATGAGTTGATAAATACACAGACAGCCTTGAAACAGGCTAACGATAGGATTAAAATACTAGAGGATAATCAAACAATTATTTATTATCCTGATAATTATGGAGGGGAGGAAGTTACGGGAAATGCGAGTTAAATTTTATTTGGCAAATAAGGAGACAGTCACAACGTCTCTGAGTAAAGCTACTTATGATTTCATTTACAGCCACTGGAAAGCTGGATTAGATGTCAAATTGGGAGAGCGAACAATCAAGCATGACGAAGTTTCAGATATACAAGTGTTAGATGAAGAGTAAGCTAGTAACTCGTTATGGTATTCACGCAGGCTCGATTCCTGCGACGAGTATAACCCGAAATATAAAAAACGGAATAGAGGTGGTGTGAACCACTTCTTCTTACAAAACAAATTAGTATATTCGCTAGTGAAGTTTATCGGGTTACTTGCTAGCAACGTAGCGAAATAAAATAGAAAGGGAAACTCAATGTAATTTTTAATCTAACGCAGTTTATCGCTAGACTGTTATTATGCAAGGCGCTGCTTTCCTTATGAAATTCAATGTGGGTCGTGCGTCTGCCCATTTGTGAAACGCAAAAAAAGCCTCGCTCGTGCAAGACCTTTAGCTATATTGGTAATATCTATATTATATCATAAAGGAGCTGTTAGGGTGGGAAAATTGAGCAATTCACAATTAAAAGCACTTGATGAGTTATTATTTGATTATGTTAGCATTGACCATAAAATCGCAGTACGTAAGCTAGAAATTAGCGACGTTCCAAACACGGATGAAAATATTGGTGGTGGACGGTCTAATGTTGTGTCTAAACCAACTGAGAACTTAGTTACTAAATGGGATAGTGACCAGCGTCTAAATAGCTTATATGCGCAAAAACACGCAGTGGAGAATACGTTGAATATGTTAGATGATGACATGGAACGCATTTTCTGGTTACGTTGGGCAAGAGGTAGTGTGAATACCTGGGACGCCATTGCTGGTAAAATGCACATGTCAATCAAGACAATTTACCGCAAACGTCAACGCATTTTAGAAATTTTTGCTGATTTTTATGGTTTTTCGTAAAAATGACAAAAAACACGATATTTTTGTCACCTAAAATGCGATATTATGTTATCATCAAGGTTTTGAAGATAAGGACGGGGTTTCTTGAGAGGTCTTACTCGTCCTTGTTTTGTTATCATGTCCTGCAATGAGTCGAGTCACAGCGGCTGTCATTGAAAAATAAAGGGTAAAGGGTTAAACATCTTGTGACTGATGCCTAAAAAACGATACACAATCCAGGTTGAGTGTATCATTGTTTGTCTGTGCAACCTTTTGGACGAACTGTTGGAATATAGTACAAATAGTTAGTACGCTAGACTTTTAATCTAGAGATGTGGGTGCAGTTCCCACTATTCCTCTGACAGTCACACGTTTGTGTGGCTTTTTATTTTAGATTGGAGGTGATGAATTGACGTTAACGAAACTACAAAAGAAATTTGCTGAAGGAATCGCTTTAGGTATGAAGCAAGGTCAAGCGGCACGCTATGCTGGTTATTCAGAAAAATCAGCAGACACGCAAGCTTACAACAATATGAAAAACGTTGAAATTTTAGCATTTGCTGATGAATTAATCGAAGCGCAAAAGAGTATGTTAAAAAGGCGCTTTTCGGGTTTGGCATCTATTGCAGTTGATAAAACAATTGATATTTTGCAAGACGTTGATGCATCACCTCAAGCACGTTTAAATGCCGCTAAAATGATACTTGATTACGCTGGCATGGAAGAACCTAAACAACTTAATGTTACGGCTGATGTGAACCAGTCTAATCCATTTGAAGGACTGACAACGGATGAGTTAAGGAAGTTGATTGATGATGGATAAAACAGCAATCAAACAGCAAGCACGTTTTGAGTTAGCTCGTCGTGATTTCTTTTATTATTGTCATCTAATGGCAAGTGATTTCTATAAGCCGTCTCGTAAATACTTAGTTGAGCTTTGCAATGATTTGCAAGGCTTTTTAAGTGATGATGAGCATAATGTTTTGGTTATTAATGAGCCGCCAAGGCACGGAAAATCAAGGACGGCAGGCATGTTCGTTCAATGGTTGCTTGGAAATGACAACAACAAAAAGATAATGACTGGTTCATACAATGAAACGTTATCGACTGTATTTTCAAAGAATGTCAGAAATGCTATTCAAGAAACGAAAGCAGATAAAGACGTTATTGTGTTTAATGACATTTTCCCAGATACGCACATCAAATATGGTGACGCTGCTATGAACCTGTGGAGCTTAGAGGGTGGCTATAACAATTATCTGGCTACCAGTCCAACTGGTACAGCGACTGGTTTTGGTGCTGATATTATTATCGTTGACGACCTTATCAAAAACGCCGAAGAAGCTAACAATGCTACTGTTCTGGAAAAGCATTGGGAGTGGTTCACAAATACTATGCTATCTCGCCTTGAAGAAGGTGGAAAAATTATCATTATCATGACGCGTTGGCATTCGCAAGACTTAGCAGGTAAGGCGCTGATTGAACTTCCTAAGTCTGATTACAAAGTTAAGCATATCAGTATGAAAGCTTATGACGAAGCGACAGATGCCATGCTTTGTGATGAGGTATTGAGTAAACAAGCTTACCTTCAAAAGACTAAAACCATGGGAGCTGACATAGCTTCTGCTAACTACCAGCAAGAACCAATTGACTTAAAAGGGCGTTTGTATTCTGGCTTTAAAACTTACGATACAAGACCTAAATTCAAACGTATTAGTGCTTATACCGATACAGCGGATACAGGAAGCGACTATCTATCAAGTTATATTTACGGTGTGACATCTGACAATGAAGCTTATATTCTTGATATTGTCTTTACTAAAGAGCCAATGGAAGTCACCGAACCATTGCTTGCCAGAAAATTAGCGGAGTATGAAGTCAATACATGCGATATTGAAAGTAATAACGGTGGTCGTGGTTTTGCCCGTAATGTTGAAAGGTTAACTAAAACACAATATAACAATCATTACACACTTTTTAATTGGTTTCATCAATCGCAAAACAAACAAGCTCGCATTCTAACAAATGCTACATGGGCGATTGAACACATTTACTTTCCAGAGAATTGGCGTCACAAATGGCCTGAACTTTATCAGGAACTGATGTCTTACCAACGTGAAGGTAAAAACGCACATGATGACGCAGCAGATGCTTTAACAGGTATTGTTGAAAGTATTAATAACAAAATTAAAACAAAAGCTAAAGTTCGACGTAAGTCAGCTTATGGTTTGTAGAAAGGAGTCACATGCAGGACGACACATTGATTTATTCTCGTAGCAAATACGACGAAGAAAACCTAAATCTTGACATTATTTATAAACTTATCACCGTTCATGCTTCAGAAAGCAAGCGACTAAAAACGTTGAAAGATTACTACCTTGGAAAGCATGATATTTTAAATCACAAACGACGATCGAATTTGCCAAACTTTAAAACCGTTGCTAACCATGCTAAAGATATTGCCGATACGTCAACTGGGTATTTCATGGGTAACAGTATCACGTACACGAATACGTCAGAAGCAGATATTGAATCATTGCTTGAAGCACTTGATAAGGCAGATGTAGACCATGTAGACAACGAAAATGCTTTAAATATGGCTATTTATGGTCGTGCATATGAATTTATTTATGCAAAGGAAGATGAAGCAGAGTTAAGCGTTCGAAGTCTTGAACCAGAAAATACATTTATTGTTTATGATGATTCGATTGAACAATGTCCGCTATTTGCTGTTTATTATTATGATATTACAGATGATGTTAGTCAAAACACAACGTACAAAGCAGAGGTTTTAACTGAAAATTACCACTATCACATGACGTTGCGTGGTTTTGAAAACGCTGATAATGAATCGTCAGAACCAGAAGAACATCATATGGGTGCTATTCCTATTGTTGAATATCGAAACAATGGTTTAATGATTGGTGATTATGAGCAACAGCTAGGCTTGATTGATGCCTATAATTCATTGACTGCTAATCGTGTGAATGACAAAGAACAAGCTATCGATTCTATTTTGGTGCTTTACGGCGCTAGTTTAGCAGATAGTGCAGAGGAGGCACACGAAGCTATGCAGATTTTGAGTGAGGAAGGCTTGCTTGAATTGCCAGCAGATGCTAAGGCTGATTTCTTAAATAATGTGCTAGACGAAAATGCTATTGAGGTATTGCGTAAAGCATTGAAACAAGACATTTACACGTTTAGTCATGTTCCTAATTTAACAGATGAGAATTTCGCTAGTAATGTGTCTGGTGTGGCTATGGAATACAAGTTATTGGGTTTAGAAATGATTACTAAGACTAAAGAACAGCATTATAGTAAGTCACTTCGTAAGCGTATTAAGCTGTTTTGTAATTATTTAGGTTTGAAACAAATTGCACTTGACGCAAAAGCAATCGTGCCGCAATATAAACGTGGCTTGCCTAAGAACTTGCTTGAGTTGTCACAAATCATCAACAATCTTGATGGTAAAGTTAGTCTTCGTCAATTGATTTCTTTATTGCCGTTTGTGGAGGACCCAGATGCGGAATTAAAAGCGCTTGAGGAAGAACAAGAAAATAAACCTGACGAAGCTCCAGCGTTTGTTCAAAATTCACCATTAGACCAAGAAGATGATGTAGATGAGTAAGAAGTTAAGTTACTGGGAACGTCGTAAAGCACAGCTTATCTTTAACCAAATGGATAAAGCAGAAAAACAGGCTGATTCGTTTGACGCTATTTACGACGAAGCCAAACGCTATTTGACCAGACAATCTAACAAAGTTTTTGATAAGTTTCAACGTGATTATGGCTTGACTGAAAAAGAAGCACGTTTAGTATTAAAGACAACAAAAGATGATAAGACAATTGATAATCTTAAACGACAGCTTCAAGCACAACCAGATAATCCAAACATTAATCAGTTGTTAGCTGATTTAGACAGCCCAGCATTTGCTTTTAGAATTAATCGCTTTAATGACTTGCAGAAACAAATTGACAATATTTCTAACAAGGTATATCAAAGTGAAAAGCAACAATCGGATACTTATTATTCTGATTTCATGAATGATAGTTATTATCATCATACTTACGAGCTTCAAAAACGCCTTGGTGTTGCATATGATTTTAACACCTTGCCAGAGCGTGAGATTTCACGTTTACAGCGTTCTAATTGGTATGGGGATAATTACTCAAGTAGAATTTGGAACAACACACAGGTGCTAGCAGATAGCCTAAAAAACGAGCTTTTAATTGGACTTATGACTGGGCGCAGCACTCGTGATATTGCTGAAATCATTTCACAACGTTTTGATGTTGGTAAGAACGCTTCAAGGCGATTGGTTCGGACAGAATCAGCATATTATCATGGTCAAATGGAGTTGAAAAGCTATGATGAAGCTGACATCAGTCAATATCAATTTGTAGCTACGCTTGACTTAAGGACGTCGACTATTTGCCGTGAACATGACCAAATGGTTTATAAGACAAAAGAAGCGGCAGTTGGTGTTAACTATCCACCTATGCACCCTTGGTGTCGTTCGACAACCATTGCTTATTTTGATGACAAGTGGGCTAAAGGTAAGAAACGCCGAGCGAAAGACCCTAAAACAGGTAAAAACATACTTGTTCCAGCTGATATGACTTATGATGACTGGTACGCTAAACATGTAAAACCGTTATATAAAGTTGACGGTTTGAAACAGTCTGATATTGATAGAGCTAACCAACAATACATCAAATACAAAGACATTTTAGGGGATGAAAGAACTCCTAAAACGCTGGCAGATTTTGTTGATTTAAAGTATAATAAACCTGTAGAATATGAACATTTTAAAGATAAAGCGTATATTCAAAAACATTTCAACAATGGAACTTGGTCGGATAAAATTAATCCAGAAAAACAAGGGCGTCATATTAAGGCAACTGCTGGAGTTGGCAAAAGTTATTTCTTTGATGATGTTGATGTGAATGCTTTGTACGAAAAATATAAAATGACAGGTGTCGTTGATAAAAATAAAAGGACCAATCAACGTAATCAAAGAGAAATTATTGATGTTGATTCTACTCACCGTCTGGGAATTGATGTATTTAGCGGAAAAGAAGCGAATGGCTTCACTATTCATTACAGCAAAACAGGTGTACATTTAGTTCCAACTTACCATGAATGAGGAGGGGTAACATGAACTTACTACAATTTAATAACAAAAAAGTAAAAATTATCCCCGCATTTGAGGATAAGCCATTGATTGGCATGGCCTACTACTGCAATGCTGAAGATTACGAAACAGAAGAAGACGAATTAATGGTTAAGAGTGAATCGGACAAGCAATACTATTCTATTGCTGGCTCTGACATTAAAACAATAACAATTATCAACTAACAAGCACTTAGTCAATTCGATTAGGTGCTTTTCTTATGCTTAAAAGGAGATAAAATTTATGGTAAATTTCATCTGGCAATTAGCCAGTTTTTTATTTGGCTTTATTACAGTAGTGTTTTTATTGATTGTATTAATAACGTCTATTGCGGCTTTTATTAAAGCATTCATCAAGGAAGTTATTAAAGCTCTAAAAGAATAGTCGTAGTAATACGGCTTTTAATTTTGTCCAGGCATGGAAGACGTTAAAAGCTATGGATTTAATAGTCGGGGACGACTTAAAACATAGGAGGTGCCAAGTATGGCAGAAGAAAACGACAACGTTGAAGTGGTAGAAACTGACAAGACTGCTGCAGGGTCTGAACAATCAAAGTCACAAGACGAAAAGAGGTACACAGACGCAGATGTTGACGCCATTATTGATAAGAAATTTGCAAAATGGAAAGCTGACCAAGAAGCTAAAGAATCTGAAGCTAAAAAATTAGCTAAGATGAACGCTGACGACAAACAAGCTTATCAGCTTAAAAAGCGTGAGCAAGAATTGGCTGACCGTGAAGCAGAAATCAACAAACGCGAATTGACAGCAGAAGCTAAATCTATTCTAAGCGAACGTGGCTTACCAATTGAGTTAGTTAACAATGTCAATTTGACTGATGCAGATAGTGTACATGAATCAATCGACCAACTGCAAAAAAGTTGGGAGGAAGCTGTTCAAAAAGGTGTTTCAGAGCGCATAAAGGGTGGTAAACCAATTTCAAAAGCACCAAGTGCACCAGCTGAAATTACCAAAGAACAGTTTGACAAAATGGGTTACAAGAGCCGTAACGAGCTGTTCGAACGTAATCCTGAACTTTATAACAAACTGAAAGGATAATTAAACTATGCCAACAGGAACTACTAAATTAGCAAACATGATTAATCCAGAAGTTATGGCAGATATGGTTTCTGCTAAACTTCCAAAACTATTGAAATTTACACCGCTTGCTTATGTTGAAACAGCACTTGAGGGACAACCAGGAAGCGTTCTAACGGTTCCAGCTTTCGAGTATGCAGGTGATGCCACAGATGTTGCCGAAGGTGAAGCTATTCCACTTGACCAATTGACAACTAAAAAGACAACAATGACTATCAAAAAAGCTGGTAAAGGCTACGAAATTACCGACGAAGCTGTTTTGTCTGGACTTGGTGACCCTATCGGACAAGCAACTTATCAACTCGGCTTGGCTATTGCTAACAAAATTGATAATGACATTGTGGAACTTGCTAAAACAGCTACACAACATGTTGCTGAAGCACCAACAACACTTGAAACAATTGATAAAGCACTTCAAATTTTCGAAGATGAAGAAGATGTGCGTTATGTCGCTGTCATCAATCCAAAAGATGCCATTTCACTAAAAGCGAATATCGGCAAAGAATGGGTTAAAGGTTCAGAACTTGGTGCTGAAATGGTTGTGTCTGGCACATTTGGCGAAGCTGGTGGCGTTCAAATCGTCCGTTCTAAGAAAGTAGAGCAAGGTAAAGGATTCCTTGTGCAAGTATCTGCTAAACAAACAGACCCAGACGACGAAGCTAAATACGGTGCATTCGTTATCAACTTGAAACGTAATGTTGCCGTTGAAACAGACCGCGATATTATCAAGAAAACAACTGTTATTACTGGTGATGAACACTATGGTGTTTATCTATATGATCAATCAAAAGTTGTCAAATTTGGAGAAGCTTAATCTATGGGGTTATTATTAAGACGCCATTACCCGCCTAAAAAGACTGCGGAAGTTGAAGAAACTGATAGCTTGTCAGATTTGAACGTTAAAGAGCTAAAAGAGTTAGCTAAGCAACGTGGCATTGAGGGTTATAGCACTTTAACTAAGCAGGAACTTTTGGAGGTGCTAAATGGTTAAATTAAAAGTGTTACAAGATTTCCATGACTGGCAAGCAAAAGTTTTACGCCCAAAAGGAGCAGTTATTGAAGTGACTGAACAACGTTTCAAAGAACTATCTAAAAATCTTGAAGCGCAGGGAGTCAAAACTGATACAGTCGTGGAAGTCGTTAAGGAAGATAAGAAATCTTCTAAGTAACAAGTAAGGAGTTTTCATGGGCAATCTTGAAACTTTACAAACATTAACTGGCGAGAGTGATTCAAAATTACTTTCGCCTTTACTTTTGCGGGCTAAAAATATTATTTTGACAATGACGAACCGAACAAAACTAATTCCGGTTTTGGAAGGTTTACAGCTTGAATTGGCTCTGGAGTTGTACAACAAACAAGGTAGCGAAGGTGAGTCATCACGTAGTGAAGGTGGTGTATCGGTCAGCTACAAAGACGGTGTTTCAGAGACATTAAAAACTAGCATTAATCAATACCGATTAGCAAAGGTGGGCGGATATGCGTTTGAAAAAGAACAGACTGAAACCGTATCTACTGAAGAAACATCAGACGATTAAAACTAATGAGGGTCTAAAAAGGACTGGCTATAGTGATGAAGGTGTTACGATTTATGCAGAAATATGGCCAGCGTCAGGCAATGTACAAGCAGAAGTATATGGACAACGACTAAGTTATATTTTAAATGCTTTAGTTGAACGCAATACAACGATTAATGAGCTTGACGGGCTATGTATTGATAGTGATAGCGTGACACATAAAGTCATTTCAATAAAAAACTACAGCAATCACAAGGTGTTGGAATTAGAAGATGTCAGAAATCGTTAATGCTGATAAATTAATTGCAAAATTACACAGGCTGTCTGACAGCAGAACGGTTACAGATATTGTTTTGACGGCCGCTAATGGCGGTGGGAAAATGGTACAAGGTGAAGCTAAGCTACTAGCTCCCGTTAATTCTGGTGAATTGCGTAACGAAGGCATACAAGTAAAAACTGAAGCTAAAAGCGTCGGTGAAGCAATAGCAGTTGTTTACGTTACGAAAGAATATGGTATATACGTCGAACTTGGAACAGGACCAGTTGGGCAAGCTAACCACTCAGGTATTTCACCAGAAGTCACTGTCTCTTATCGTTCGACGCCGTGGTATGTTCATGAAAGTCAAATTGATGTAGGACCATATCACTTCCAAAAAGTAGGTGATTTCTATAAGATGTATGGTCAGCCAGCACAACCTTATCTATACCCTGCGTTAAAAAATAACGAGAAACGTGTTTCACAATATATTTGCACTTACGTTAATAAAAGAATAAAGGAAATTGTCAAATGATTAATATTAAACCGCTTATTTATAAAGAGCTTGAGAAGCTCACGGATAATGTCACAGACACTTATCCAGATGATTGGGAACATTTCCCGGTGGTTATCTATTTGGAAGAGGAAAATAAGCCTTATGAACAATACGATAACCAAGAACAAAAAACATATGTCAGATATAAGGTCGATATCTTTAACAACGATACAACAAGTGATATGGCAACGTCTATTAATTCTATCTTTGCAAGTTTGGGACTTAAACGTACGACTTGCCAAGATGTGCCAGACCCTAGCAATTTACGTCACAAGTTAATGCGTTTTGAAGGTATTGTTGACCTTAACTCTGAACTTGTTTATCAACAAAGAATGGAAGGATAATTTATGTTAGCAAATGGAATTACACTAGGTTACTCAACTTCTGGTAAAACTAGTTTTACGAATTTGACAGGACTGAAAGAAGTTCCTGAAATTGGGGTTGACCCAGAAAAAATAGATAACACTACATTGGCAGATTCAGTTAAACAATATGAACTTGGTATTGGTGATGCAGGCGAATTAGAATACAAATTTGCCTTTTCAAATACTAAAGAAACTGATTCGTACCGTGTCTTGCGTAAATTGCAAGAAGCAGGAACTGTTGCCAACTTTGAACACAAATACCCAGACGGTACTAAGGTTAATTTCTCTGGTCAAGTTTCAGTTAAAATCGGTAGCGGTGCTGTCAATGGTGTTATTGAATTTACGGCAAGCATTGCATTGCAATCAGCACTTGAATTTACAGACCCAATCGGAGGTTAATTAAATGTCATTACCATACACAACTTGGAAAATCGGCGAAGTTGAACACAAGTTACGTTTAACAACACGTCAAGCAGTAGCAATTGAAGAAAAACTTGGTGTCAATCTTCTTAAGGTATTCATGCCACGCCAAGATGAAGATTTCCCTTTACCACCCCTTAAAGTTATGCTTGTGGTTATTCACGGAGCGTTGCAAAAATTCGAACACGGTGTCACACTTGATGATGTTTATGACATGCATGACGATTATGTTGACGCAGGTGGTGACCAAACTTCTTTATTGACAGATGTTATTATCCCACTTTTTGAAAATTCGGGTTTTATGCCACGTCAGAAAGAAACAGCGGACGAACAAGCGACACTGACCACAGTGAAGTAGAAGTAACGACGTCTGTTGAAATCATTTCTGCTAAAGATTATATCAATGGACTGTATCCTATGTTTTTGGACATCAAGGGCAGTCCTTTTGATTTTTGGGAGTACACAGTTGCTGAAATCGTTGATTTAATCGATAGCTATAATCGTGTCTATACGCAAAAACGAAAAGAACAGATTATAAATAACTATCAATTATCACAAATGATTGCTAATCATGTTTCTTGTTTACTGTCTTCTGATTCTAAACCATTAGAGGTTTGGGAATATGCACCAGATTTATTTGATAAAGAGCGTGAACAAGTCGAAGAAGAACGTAGGCAACGTGATTTATTAATGCACAAAGAGCGCATGCGTGCGTTTGCAACACAATTTAATAATCATTTTAGAAAGGAGGACGCACATGAGCATGACTCTTGAGGAACTTCAAGTTGTTATTGACGCTAAAATTGCGCCATTTAAACAAAAAATGCAAGAAGTCGAAAACAAGGTAAAGAGTTCAAATAACAAGGTTCAAAGTAGTACATCTGGTATTAAAAATGCTTTTAGTAAACTCGCTAAGATAACTGCTTTTGCATACATTGGTAAAAAAATGGTTGATGTCGGTATGTATTCGACACAAATGGCGTTGAAAGTAACGGCTTCTGTGAACCAAATTAAGCGTCAAATGGGTGAAAGCTCACAAACGTTCTTAAAATGGATTGAAAACAACGCTAATGCAATGAATATGTCCATTTCAGATGCGACACAATATGCGTCCGTTTATTCCAATTTATTTAGTGGCTTTATTAAGGATTCTGGTAAACTAAGCGCCTATACAGGTAAAATGTTACAAACATCAGCTGTTATTGCAGAAGGTACTGGACGAAGTATTACAGACGTTATGGAACGTATTCGCTCTGGGTTACTTGGTAATACTGAAGCTATTGAAGATTTAGGAATCAACGTCAATGTATCCATGATTGAATCCACAAATGCGTTTAAACGTTTTGCAAATGGGCAATCTTGGCAACAGTTGGACTACAACACGCAACAACAAATTCGATTAATGGCGATTTTGGAACAAGCAACGGCGAAATATGGTAATACACTTTCCAATTCCGTAAATAGTCGTGTTAGCTTGTTCAAGTCACTTTTAAAAGATACAGCATTAAACATTGGGAGTGCTTTGTTGCCAATTCTTAATGCTGTTATGCCAATTTTAAACTCACTAGCAATGGCGCTAAAGAACGCTACAGCTAAACTAGCTGAATTTGTTAGCTTGATGTTTAATAAGAAGGCGAAGGTTAAGAATAGTGCACTGGATTCTTTGTCTGAAAATTTTGGTGGTCTAACTAATAACGCCAATGATGCAGCTGGTGCTGTAGATGATGTTGCGGACAGCTTAGGTGACGCAGACGACGCATCAAGTGGTATTGCTGATAACTTAGATGACACGGCAGATAGTGCTAAGAAAGCCGTTAAAGAGCTACTTGGTCTGGCTAGTTTTGATGAAATTAATAGTCTTGGTTCAAATGATTCTGACTCTGATTCATCTAGCCCTAAAAGCAAATCACCGTCAAGCGGTTCAGGGAAAGGTGGTTCAGGAGGTGGCAATGGTAACGGCGGAAGCGATATTCTGCCTGAAGTGGCGCTTGAAGACCTAGACAATAACTTTAAGAGTATTTTTGATGGTTGGGATAAGACGTTAAAACCTCTTTTAGATTATCTTTCAAAACTAAAAGATTTGTTCAAAGACGGCTTTAATGTTTCGTTTAGGGCTGACAGTATTGAACGTTTCAAAGAAGCCCTCAAAGGTATCTGGCAGTCATTAAAAGATATTTTTGAGGACGGAACAGTATTAGCAGCCGCTGCGAAATTTGGTGAAAAATTAGCTTATGCTTTAGGGCAAATAACAGGAGCTATAGCCAATGTTATCATGGGAATTGCGGTATTTATCGCTGAAAGTCTTAACAAATCTTTAAACGAGACTAAGTTAGATATAAAGAGCTGGTTAATAAGGCAATTCGAAATATCTGGCGACTTAGTAGCACATATCGGAAATATTGCACAAGCGCTTGGACAAATATTTTATGATACTATTACAAGCACACCAGCCACTGATATAGGTAGTCATATTATTTCAGCGTTCACATATGCAGGAATGGGCATAGCAGAGTTATATACTAAGTCTTTGCGTGATATGTTTGGTGCTGTTGATACTATCTTGACTGAAAACCAAGACAAGATTACTCGTAATTTTACAGGCTTACTTTCGGCAGCTGAACCAGCTTTTGCTTCGCTAAAAGATTTAGTTAAAAATACTATGTCTGCTATCAATGCGACCTATGACGAACATATCAAACCATTTATTGATTCTTTAGCAAGTGGTTGGTCAAAAATCGTAGGAACATTCTTAGACAGTTGGAATACTTATATCCAACCAGTGCTTGATAATATCGGACAAGGTTTTTCTGATTTAATGTCTAACCATATCCAACCAATGATTGAAAAAGCGTTAGATTATTTCGGAGATATCATAGACGATTTAAAAGTTATCTGGGAAAATGTTTTACAACCGTTCTTCAATTGGTTAGCAGAGTGGATAGTTCCAATATTAGCGCCTGCCATTCAATATTTAGCAGACGTCTTCTTTGATGTTTGGGGTAAGATTGCTGATATTATTGGTGGAGTTATTGATATTCTTCAAGGTATCAACGACTTTCTTAAAGGTGTCTTTACTGGTGATTGGTCGTTGGCATGGGACGGTATCAAGCAAATCTTCTCTGGTTTCTCTACCATTCTAGAATCTCTTGTCATGATGTTGTGGAATGCTCTTATTGGACTTTTCAAAGCGGCTTGGGATACCATTGTTGCCATTGTGCAAGCAGGCTGGGACGGTATTGTTAAGATATTTAGTCCAATCGGTCAATGGTTTAGTGAACGTTGGAACGACATTGTAAAAGCTTTCTCTAGTGCTGGACAATGGTTTACTCAAAGATTTCAAGAAGCTTGGACTGGCTTAACTAATATTTTCCAATCTATAGGTAAGTGGTTTACTGATAGATACAATGATGTTACTAAAGCATTTTCAAATGTTGGCAATTGGTTTAGACAAAACTTTAACATTGCATATTCTAACGTTCAAAATGTTTTCTCGGGCATTGGGAATTGGTTTAGGTCACGCTATAGTGATGTCACTAATGTTTTTTCTAGTATTGGTTCATGGTTTGGAAATACCTTTAGAGGTGCTTGGTCAAATGTAACATCCGCTTTTAGTGGTGTCGCTAATTTCTTTAGGGGTATTTATAACACTATCAGAAGTTCATTTACTAATATTGGAACTGCTATTGGTTCGGCTGTTTCTGGTGCTTTTCGTTCAGCAATGAACGCAGCTTTTAGAACGGTTGAAAATGCTGTGAATACATTTATAGGAATGATTAATGGTGTTATTGGTGTTATTAATAAGCTACCAGGTGTTAGTCTTGGGCGCATTGGTCGTGTTTATATTCCTAAACTTGCTCGTGGTGGTATTGTTGATAGTCCAACACTTGCTATGATTGGTGAAGCAGGTAAAGAGGCGGTCGTACCACTTGAAAATACTGGTTTCCTTCAAACTATGGGGCGTGTCGTCAGCACAGCGGTCGTTAACGCTCTAGGGACTGGTAATCAGCAGTCAGGCTTTTCAGGTGACGGCGACATCATTATCCAAATTGGTGGTAGTGAATTCGGAAGAATTGCTATTAAGGAAATCAACAAAGAACAACAACGAGCAGGTCAAATACTGCTTAAGATTTAGGAGGTTCAATGAGCAATTTAATTATAAATGGCGTTTCAGTAGTACCGCCTAAAAGTTTTCAAGTTGGTGTACAAGACGTTGACGGCGAAACTGGTCGAAACGCAAACGGCGATATGGTCAGAGACAGAATAACCACTAAACGCAAACTTGAAATTGAGTGGGGAATGTTAACGCAATCAGAATGCAGTGCGATACTTAATGCAGTATCGGCTGTATTTTTTAGTGTGAGCTATCCAGACCCTATTGCTGGACAATCAACACGGACATTTTATGTTGGTGATAGAACGGCGCCAGCTTATTCATTTACTAACAAATTTAAGCCGTGGAGTGGTTTAAAATTCAATCTAATAGAAAGGTAATTTATGGTAACTTTTAACGAAGCAATGCTATCAAATGACCGTACTTTGGCTATTAGAGTAGGTGATTTCACATCAGAAAATATCAAGAGTGCTAATTTCAAGTATGGCTATATTACTGGTGATGACTTTACACCTGGCGGAACATATGCTGGTACGGCTTCAATACTGTTTACTAGCATTGTCGAATCATTCAAAAAACTAGATGTTGTTTATCCAGAAATTGGTCTGCTAGTTGGTAGTAAAGTTGAATGGGTCAAAATGGGAAAATATTACATTGATAATATTAAGATTGACCGAAATGCCAATACTACTGAAATTGAACTTATGGACGAAATGTTTAAGCTCAATGAAAGTTTTAAAACCGATTTAAAGTATCCAGCACAAATCCGTGATGTTATTTTAGAAATCGCCACTAAGACGGGTGTTACACTTGCTAGTGATGATTTTGGAACAACAGCTATTCAGCACCACGTTGACGAGCCGACAGGTGATAAGCTCACTTATAGAGATGTTCTTAGTCAAGCAAGCCAATTGCTTGGCTTTTCTTGTTTCTTTAATCGTAATGGTGAATTAGAAGTAAGAGGACTGACTGAATCTGGTATTACAATCACTGCTGATAATTATTTCTTACATGGTCTTGAAAAAAGCGAAGTTGAGTATCAAATAGCTGGTATCACTTGCGAGGTAGCTAATGAC
>Ga0129306_1001504_pt1 | contig 26034 bp, 20 predicted proteins | sample P827metagenome_FD_94438 | JGI IMG/M metagenome (GOLD analysis project Ga0129306, IMG submission 94438) | Capybara group fecal microbial communities from Wisconsin, USA - P827 metagenome | ecosystem: Host-associated > Mammals > Digestive system > Large intestine > Fecal | place: USA: Wisconsin...
AAAAAATCACGATGATTTCGATGCCGCAGTGGTTTGCCCGGAATCAGGCACAAACGCCTACGGCATGCCGAATCGGGGAACTTTCGTGGACGAGAGGGATAGCAACAGCTATCGGTATACCACTATTGGCAAGCAGGTATGGATGGCCCAAAATTTGAGGTATAGGGAAATTGAAAAAAAGGAAGACCGGGATCGTGTCTTAAACTATTCGACAGAAGTATCTTACTGTCATTATGAGGAAGATCTCTGTACCGAGAAAGGACGGATTTATAGTTATGGCTATTCTAAAAAGTTCTGTCCACCAGGCTGGCATCTGCCAAATGGGGAAGAATGGAGTGAATTGATTCAGGTAATGGGAGGGGATTCGCTGGCATCTATACGTCTGAAATCAAAGAATGGATGGAATCCATTGAATCCTGGAGACAACGGCAATGGCACGGACGATTGCGGCTTCAACGTTTTACCGGCCATAACAACGATATATGGATATGACGGATATAGGGCTTACTTTTGGACTGAAACACCTGTGGATCACTACAAACGATTTGATACAGATGAAAAGAAAGTGTTTGAACCGATGTATTCAGCAGGATCTAGCGATGACCTGTCCGTTCGCTGCGTAAAGAACTAATTTTTTTCAGAAGCGGTACTACCTAGGCAAAGAAAATGCAGTGGCGACGGCATCGAAGGCGGTCGCAGGTGGTAAACTTTACTATGTTTCCCTAGTTCAAATGTGATGTCTGTTTTTTTTGTGGCGGATTTTTGGACTAGTACCGCAGCAGGCTCGTTATATGTGAATGAAGTTGGTTTTACTGGTGAAATACTTTTTACAACGGATAAGGAATTTATTTCAATCCGCTGCTTGAAAGAAAATTTAAATAAAAAAAGTCGGAATCAGCCCTTAATAAGTTATCTTTCGTCCATGATGGCCGCCAAGAATTTCGTATTTCCAATTCTATTGATTCTTTTGGGATGTTTTGTTTCGTGTTCCAATAGTGGCACTTCCAGTTCGTCTGATGATGGAAAAGTTCAATTCGAAGTTCCCCGTGGAATGGTCTATGTTGCCGCACATGGGAAGTCCGTGTTTCTTGGAACCTCTGCCGAAGGGGCCTCTGTCAAGGAATCTCCGGCGATGCGGGTTGATTTTACCTACGATTATGCTCTGGGTGAAAGCGAAGTGACCCGTGGTGAATTCTATAAATTGTTGAAGCGGTCTGCGGATGTGTCCGTTGACGATTCTCTCCCCGTGACAAGCGTGACTTATTTTGATGCGATTCTCTTTGCCAATGCAAAAAGCCGCTCCGAGTCACTGGATACGGCTTACACGTACGCGGCAGCACAGTTCGATTCCCTGGGAAATTGCATGAGTTTGGAAGGACTGGAATTCCATCCTGAAGTTCAAGCTTACAGGTTGCCGACCGAGGCGGAATGGGTGTTTGCCGCATCGGACGGATGGAATGTGGAAAATAGCTGGAGCGGCGGTAATTCCGGTTACGAGATGCACAAGGTCTGTTCTCGAGAGAAAAACGGCCTGGGACTTTGTGACATGGAAGGCAATGTGGTCGAGTGGGTGCAGGATTGGTTCTCCTACTTTGCCGATACGGTTTACACGAATTTCGTGGGTGGTAAAGACGGAGGGCGCTTGGGCGAACGAGTCGTGAAGGGGGGCTACTACGGAAGTGACCCGCTGCATGTCAGCTTGGTTTCTCGCAGCGATGTTTATACCGTGTTTTCGGCGAACCGCTATGCCCATTTGGGGTTTAGGCTCTGTTACGGAAGCATTCCCGATGCGGAATGGAGTGGCCAGTCCAGTGCCGATGCGTTGTCCAATATTAAGGTTGTTGCCTCGGGAACCTCGCTTAAGCCTATTACGGGCACATTCAACATGCGGCTTGCCTTCCGGAACGATATGACAGGGAACTTGGTGCTTGTCAATTTCGCTGCCGACGGGCAGACGTATTTCGAAATTCAAGATACGATAGACGTCTATCATCCTGAAATTTCACCTGACGGGAATTGGGTCGCTTTTTGCACTCAGTACGAGGGTGCTTCGGGAAAGTCTAGTTTGTATGTGCGCTCCATGAACGAAGACAGTACAAAGGTGTTCCGGCTAGATGTGGAATTGGCTGCGGTTCCCCGGTGGAGGATTTTGCCCTCGGGCGATACGGCTATCGTGTATGTGACCGATGCCGGAATCAATAGTGATGAAACGGTTTGGAATGAGGCTTCTACATGGCAGGTCGTCTGGTCTGGCGGAAAATTCAAGAAGCCGGAAAAACTTTTTGATGGCGCTTACCGTGACGGGGTTTCGTCGGAGAATTCCTTGGCTGTGAGTGGGGCTAGGCTCCTTCGGGTACGGGTAGACGGGAAAGATACGGTGTGGTTTGACGGGGCGCAGGCCTGTAATGCGTCGCTCTCGGGAGATGAATCGAATCGCGTCTTGTTCCTGGATTTTGACGGTGCTATCGGGAAAAAAATTGTCGGGCAAAAATATGGAACTCACGGATACGTTCTCGTTGCCGATAGCACAGGGACTCTAGTCCAGTATGCCAAGGCACCGGACGGGTATGCGTTTGACCATACGGAATGGGCTTACAAGTCGGGCTTGGTTGTAGCGACACTGACGAATGTGAACGGGGCGCATTCCAGGATTGTCCTTGTAGACTTGTCGACAAACAAGGTGACTGAACTCGTTACAGGGACCGAAATATGGCATCCCAGTTTTTGGATGCAAAAAATTGAATCTTCGGGGAATGGTGAATTTGTTCTAAATCCGGACAGTGCGGGTGTTTATTACGTAGAAAATGGCAGTTCGGCCGCTTCGATACTGCGTGAAAAAATGGAAATGTTCTGGCGTTACAGGGATTCCGTGAATCTTATCATTCTTGGCTCGTCGCGCCCCTCGTCGGGCTTGGATCCGTTCGTGTTTAGCGACAGCATTTTTGCCTTCAACATGTCGTGCATCCCGGACAATATGGAACTGAACCGCTTCTTGTTCGAAAACTATGTGCTGAACCACATGTCCCGATTAAAGTATGTGGTCGTTTCGCTTGATATCGATTTGTGGTGGCGCACCGAAGACGATGTGGACAGTTACTTCTTTGCTTACGAATACAAGTCTTATCCGGGATTCGTGTACGACGAAAATCATGATTTCTGGAAGGACGGCTACCCGGAAAATCTCTTGGAATATACGGAAAACAACCTCTATGTGGCCCTCGACAAGACTGTACATTCAAAAAATCGCGGGATGCAGTGGCTCCTGAGCGGCATGGGCTGGTTTGAAAACCCTCCCGTGGAACACGACAGCACGTGGCTAGATACTTATCCTCAGTATTACAAAAAGAATCTGGAAGCACTGAAACGCCTGATTGGCCTTGCAAAACTCCATGACGTGAACGTGGTGGGGATTGTTTTCCCGCAGAGTCCCGGGTACAGGAAAACGGGTTCTTTTGGCCGTTACGGCATTAGGCGGAGCGAAGCCGACAGCCTTCTGAATGAGCTCAAGGATTTGGAAAATGTCTACGGCAATTTCCGTTTTATGGACGAAAACAAGATGGGATTGCATGACTATCCCGATTCACTTGCGTACAATCAGGATCATTTGCTGAACGAAGCTGCGGCCATTATGGTTCCGCGGATAGAAAATGTCTTAAAGCAATTTAGCCGATAGTTTGGCTAGCGAGTTCGCATCCGTCATTGAGCCTGTGGATGCTGAAGCGGGCGGGGGCGGTTTCGCTTGCGCTCTCGTAAAGCCCGAAGGTAGGCGGGTTGCCGCCCTTGGGGAGGCTCGTGGAGCCCGGATTCACCAGCAGGACGCCCTTGAAGTTCTTCTCAAGTTTCCAGATGTGCGTGTGGCCGTACAGGTAGGCGTCGATTTTCGGGTACGGATTCTCTTTTTCGAGATCAGGTGCGTACGGGGCGAGGCTCTGGAGCGCGTCGGCGGGGAAACATTCCGGCGTGTAGATGTGCCCGTGGCTCAAAAAGAGGTGGCAAGATGCGCCATTCTCGTTGGCGTCTTCCACGACGGTGTAGCTGTCCTCGACAGGGAAATCGAGCATCATCAGGTCCACGTCGGCGTCGCAGTTGCCGCGCACGGCGGTGATGCATTCCTTGTACGGAGCCAGCGCCTCGACGACTCCCATGGGGCCGTGCCCTGCGGGGAGCGGATTGCGCGGGCCGTGGTAGAGCGTGTCGCCCAGCAAGAAGATGCGGTCGCAGCGGAACTTTTCAAAGAAGGAAAGCGCCTGCCTCGCGGCAATCGCAGAACCATGAATATCAGATAGGATGAGGGATTTCATTTTAGGCTCCAGGAATAGCAATGAGCGGTGAGCAGTGAGCAATGAGCGGTGAGTCTAGATACCTCAAAGGCGCTTGCGCCGACCTCATAGCTCATCCCTCATCGCTACTTTACCATAATCATCGGGCTCGTTTCGCTTAGCAGGTAGTTCCACTCGGCGCGGATTTTCTCGTATTCGGCGGGATCCGCGTACAGGGCGAATGTCGTCCAGCGGATGGAGGTGCCGGCGCTTGTTCCGCTGGTGGATTCTTTACCCTTTTCGAAGCTCACGTAGTCCGGCGTTTTCGGGTACGGCTTGGGCGGTGTAACCGTCACGGTGTGGCCGCTCGGGGCGGTGACCTTGAGTGTGTAGCTGAACTGCGTCTCGTGCGGCATGCGGATGGGGTGGTGGCGCTTGGAAACCTTCGGAATCTTGAACAGGCTGCGTTCCCACACGTTCGGGAAGCGGCCCTTGAGCTCGGAACCGCCCTGGCCGAAGTATCCCTTCGAGGCGTAGGTGTTCACGATGATCAGCGGCTTGTTGAACTCGTTCAAGTTCTCGATTCTTACGTTGCCGATGCTCACGTCGGGGACTCCGCTTGCGAGGAAGTCCTCGAGCAGGGTTTCCTGTTCCTTGACATCGTGGCTGAAGAACTTGTTGCGGATGGCCGATGCGAACTTGCCCTGCAGCGTGACGGAATCGCGGAATTCGCAGGCTCCGTCGGTGCCGATGTGGAGGCGGTGCTCTATGGCAATCTGGTGTTCCTGATTGTCTTCGAGGATAGGCGTCGTCACGACCTTGCTGTTGTCGTCGTCGATGATGAGCGCGACCTTGCCTTCCATGTCGAGCGGCACGGGACGGTCGTTGCCCGTCTTGTCGGTCGCGTCGATCCAGCGTTCGCTAATCTTGTCTTGCTTGGGAATGTAGAGAATCATGTGGTTGAACTGCTGGATGGTCGGCAGCTGCTCGAACCCTTCTTCGGTGAGGTGGATGGCCACGAGATGGCTCTTGACCCCGATGGCCTCGAGCATTTCCTTGAGCAACAGGGCCATGTCCTTGCAGTCGCCACGACGCTCCTTGAGCGTCACTTCGGCGGTCTGCGGGATAAGGCTGTGACCGCCGAAGCGGACATCGCGATAGCGGATGTCGTGGCGCACGAAGTTGACAATCGCCTTCACGGCCTCGTCGCCGATACGGCTGCCCCGCACCTCGAAAGCCTTCTCGCGCACGCTCACGGCCTGCTTGAACTGGTGCTTGATGAGGTTCTGGTAGTCTTCGCCCACGTTCTTCCATTCCTGCTTGCCGGTGAGCATGAGGCCTGCGCCAAAGTCGCGGTAAACCGGCATGTACATTTCCTTGCGCACGATGACCGGGTTCTCGATGCTCCATTCCACGCCGCCCTTGAACGTCTTCTTCTCGAGCGGGCCGTATTCTTCGGTCACGAAGCGGTTCGGGTCGGCATAGATGCGGAAAATGCTCTTGCCTACGGGCACGTCGCTGCTGCTCACGTAGTCGGTGTAGGGGATCATGCCCTTGTTCTCGATGTTGGTGCGGCTGAACTGTACGTAGATAAAGTCGCCTGGCTCGAGTTCCTGCAGCGGGAAGTGTGCCGTCTGGCTCTCGTTTCCGCCGCCGATTTCTGTGGCGTAGGTGATGTAGGCCCCGTTCAGGCCGACTTTCTGCTTCAGGTTCCAGTTGCTGTCGTAGACTTCGAGCGCGTTGATGTAGATACGGTCAAAACCGGGCAGGAAGTCGAAGGTGAATTCGCGGTAGATGGCCGTGCCGCGCAGGTCGAGGATTTCCATGAGCATCTCGTCGGTGCGGACCCAGTTGGAACCCTTCTCGGCCTTGAGCGCTTCCTTGTGGTAATGCACGACGGCGGGGAAGTCTCCCTCGGTCCCGGCCTTCTTCGCGGAGGGAGAGAGCAGGCTCTTGATGCTTGCCGTGCGCTCCTCGACCGGGGTGATGGGCTTTTGCAGCGTGCGGTTGTCGGCCTTGCCGAGGAACGCCTTGGTGGCGCTCAAGAAGCTCTTGGCGTCTTCGTTGTCGGGCTTGAGCGAAAGCGCCTTGGTGAGCGACTTTTCGGCTTCGCGGTAGTTCCTGCTATAGAAGAGGATCTTGCCCTGGGTGGTCCATGTCTTGTAGTTGTTGCGGTCCTTGGCGATGGTCTCTTCGCTGATGGCGCGGGCTTCCTCGTAGCGGCCGAGGAACACGAGCGCGTCCATGAGGGTGGAACCGAGGTCCACGCTCATGCCGAAGCGTCCGCGCACGCCGTAGAGCACGTCGACGGCTTCGGCGTACTGGTCAAGGCCCATGTAGGTCTTGGCGAGGTAGACGCCCAGGCGGCTGCTGGGCTGCGTGTCGTACAGGCGCTGCACCACGATGAGCGACTGGTTGCGCTGTCCGAGTCCCCAGAGCGCGTCGCTTAGGTTGATGACGTATTCCGGGTTGTTCGGCGTGTAGCGGAGCGCCCCTTCGGCGCATTCGCGGGCGTGCCCGTAGTCGAACAGCGCCTCGTACATTTCGCCCAGAATGGAGAGCAGCTTGCCGTTCTTGCGCACGAGATCCATCTGGCTCGTGAAATAGCTGATGCCCGGCCCGTAAAGTTCCTTGAGCTGGTACACGAAACCGCAGTTGATGAGGTACAGCGGTTCTTCGGGGTCCATCTTGTTGGCGCGTTCAAAATAGCTGAGTGCGACGAGCGGCTGGTTTTCCACGAGGCGTAGCAGGCCGACCTGGCTCATGATGGCCGCGTTGAACTTCGCCTGTTTCTTGTCGTTGGCGAGATTCGGCTTTGCACCGACCTTGAGACCCTCGACGGCGTTGTTCATGATTTTCTCGTATTTTTTCTTGTTGATGCCCTGCGTCCAGCTGACCACGAGGATACCGCGGCCGTCGTCGTAGAAATAGCGGCCCTTGTAGTAGAAGTCGAACTTGTTCACCACGTGCGTGAGCGTGAATTCCTGGGCGTAGCGGTCACCGACCTTGACTCGGCGAACATCCATGCTCGGTTCATTCGGGTCGACTCCGAGGCGGGTGAGGAGTACCTTGAACATGTCGGATTGGCTGACTTCGTCGCTCGGGACCATGGCGCCGTACACGAACATGGAAATGTCTTCGTCCTTGTTGCTGAGCACCAGATCCGGGTCTTCGTTCTGACGGGCGACTCCGTTCCAGATGTGCCAGAAGTTGTCCTTGACTTCCCAGCGGTAGCCCAGAGCGTCGCTGCTGTGTTCGCGGATGGTTTCCGGGGAGAGTTCCGGGCCGGATTCCTGCGTGGTTTCCTTCATCGCGAAGGAGGCGAAAAATTCCTTCCACTCTTGCTTGAGCGCCCCTGCGGGCAGCGTCACGTCGGTGGCCGAGAGCGTGAGCGTGTAGACCTTGCCGCCGGAGCCGGTGACAAGCCCGACCGCCTCGTAGGGCGTCTCGTAGCGCTTGCCGGCCACGTCGAAGAATGCGCCCGTGACGCCGAAAGCCTCTTCGGGGTAGGTCTCGGCGAGCGTCGCCTTCTTGCCGCTCGATTCAAAACTCTGCATTTCCATCTGGGCGCGGTCCATCAGGCGCATCGGTTCGCCCTGGGGGAGCTCCACCTCTACGAGCACGGCGCGGCGGCCCGTTTCGGCGTTGTAGAATTCGTAGGGGGCGCCGTCTTCGCCGCCGATGATGGACCAGTTCCCTGCAGGAGGCTCAAAGCGGTAGCCCGGTGCATCTATGACCCCGTTCTTGAGGGAAATGCCTGCGGAGTTGTTCCCGCTTGCCGGGAGGGATGAACCGTCAAAGTCGGCTGTGTAGTCGTCGCTGTAGTAGCTGCTTGCGTTGGAGCTGCTTTGCTGCGCGTCGGGCTCGGTGGTGGGAGCCGGGTTCCCGGCACAAGAAACCAGGACGGAAAAACCGAACAGGGAAGTACAAAAACGGACAATGTGGCGTGAAATTTTAGACGAGTCGCTCATAGGGCGAAAAATAAAAAATTAAGGAGGAACGTAACGAAAGAGCCTCCCGTCGGGAGGCTCTTTGCTATAATCATGCAGATGCAAAATCCTTTGTGGCTTGCGCCCTCAACTTGAGGACCTTTTCTTTGGGTAACTTGGTGATATCGGTATACCCTTCTAAAGATACATCTTTTGCGAAGTCCTTGTCAAGCAGTTTCTTTAGCCCGTCTTCTTTGCGATTCATAACGAATAAAAGGTTTGGACTGCGGGGGTAAATGCCTGAGACGGTTCCAATAACGGCACCGATGCTGCTGATGCTGCCGATATTGTTGTGGATGCCATTAGCATATTCTATATTTGCGCCATGCTTACCATAAATGGACAGAGTGTCGATGCGGCGGGGAAGACCGTTGCTGAATACCTTGCAGAAGCGGGGTACAATACCGTGCGCATTGCCGTGGAGCGGAACGAAGAAATTGTTCCGAAGGCGAAGTATGCCGAGACGGTGCTCGCCGATGGCGACGTGGTTGAGGTCGTGAACTTTGTAGGTGGCGGGTGATGGAATCTCGCGTGCCGACTCGTGAAGAAATGCTTGCCGCGCTCAAGAAGCGCCAGGGTGCCGATGCCGTGCGCAAGTTGCAGGCGGCGACCGTTGCTGTATGCGGACTGGGCGGACTTGGCTCGAATATCGCGATTTCTTTGGCGCGTGCCGGTGTAGGGAAACTTATCCTTGTGGATTTTGACTGCGTCGACGTGACGAATTTGCATCGCCAGCAGTACAAGGCGTGTCAGGTTGGCCTCCCCAAACCCGAAGCTCTGCTTGCGAACTTGAAAGAGATTGCCCCGTACACGGAATACGAAACGCATTTTGAGAAGGTGACTGCCGAGAATGTGGCGACGCTCCTTGCAAATGCCGACGTGGTTTGCGAGGCGTTCGACAATGCCGAGGCGAAGGCGATGCTCGTGAATGCGGTCCTCGAGACGATGCCACAAAAGTTCCTGGTGGCGGCTTCCGGGATGGCGGGCTTCGAAGGCGGGAACACCATCCGTACCCGCAAGATTACGGACAAATTTTACCTCTGCGGCGACGGGGTGAGCGATGTTGCCGACGGAATCGGGCTGGTAGCTCCGCGAGTGATGCTTTGTGCCGCGCACCAGGCCCTTACGGCGGTTCGGCTGATTCTTGGCATGGATTAGATAGCCCCGGGGCGGCTTGCTTAAAATAATCTTCCATCTTTCTTATGCGGGTTTGAAAGTCCTTTTTCCGAGTTGACCGGATTGTTAACAATTTTTATCTTTGGCTACGAAATTATTACAGTAAAGGAGTTCTTTACACTATGTGGAATGAAAAGCATATGACGAAACTGGAAGGCCTCCTGGCTCAGGCCCAGGCGGCCGGTGGTGCGGCACGTGTCGATAAGCAGCACCAGTCTGGTAAGTTTACTGCACGTGAGCGCATGGAAATGCTGTTTGATGCAGGCACCTTTGTCGAAATTGGCGCTCTCCGCAAGTCCAGCAACCGCGTCCTTAAAGAAAGCAAGGTTATTTTGGGCGACGGTGTCGTGACGGGTTATGGCAAGGTGAATGGCCGCCTTGTTTTTGCTTCTTCTCAAGATTTTACCGTGGGTGGCGGTGCCTTGGGCCAGTGCCACGCCGAAAAGATTTGCCGCGTTTTGGATATGGCTGTCGAGGCCGGTGCCCCGTTTGTCGCGCTGAACGATAGTGGTGGAGCCCGCATTGACGAAGGCGTGTTCTCGCTCGCCGGTTATAGCGCCATCATGGCCCGCAACGTGTGGGCTTCGGGCGTGATTCCCCAGATTGCCGTGATTATGGGCCCCTGCGCTGGTGGTGCCTGCTATTCTCCGGCTCTGAGCGACTTTATCTTCATGACCAAGCAGACGAGCCAGATGTTCTTGACCGGCCCGGCCGTCGTGAAGCAGGTGATGGGCGAAAACATTACCGCTGCCGAACTGGGTGGCGCTCCGGTGCATACCTCCAAGTCTGGCGTGGCGCACTTCATGTACGACGACGACAAGTCCTGCCTCGAAGGCGTGCGCAAGTTGCTGAGCTATTTGCCGCAGAGCAACCGCAAGGGAACTGCCGAATGCAACTGCAAGCTTGCCGAAGCCGCCAAGAATGATGAAGCGGGCTTCTTCAAGAAGTTGTTCTCCAAGTCTGAATCGAACGATGTGGCTGCTTCGTTCGACAACAGCGCAACGATCCAGGACATTGTTCCGGATAACTACAAGCAGGCCTACGACGTGAAGTCGGTGATTGCCGCCTTTGCCGATGTCGACAGCTTCTTCGAAGTGCAGAGCGACTGGGGCAAGAACGTGGTGATTGGCTTTGCTCGCCTGGACGGTGAAGTTGTTGGTATTGTTGCGAACCAGCCCAAGGTGCTCGCGGGTTCCTTGGATGTGGACGGTTCCGACAAGGCTGGCCGTTTCGTGCGCTTCTGCGACGCGTTCAACATTCCGCTTCTCGCGCTTGTTGACGTTCCGGGGTACATGCCGGGTTCCAAGCAGGAATACTCGGGCATTATCCGCCACGGTGCAAAGCTCCTGTATGCCTTTGCCGAAGCGACCGTGCCGAAGGTGACGCTCATTCTGCGCAAGGCCTTTGGTGGTGCTTACATCGCCATGAACAGCAAGGACGTGGGTGCCGACTACGTGTTCGCCCTCCCGATTGCCCAGGTGGCCGTGATGGGTGCCGAAGGTGCCGTGGAAATCATCAACAAGAAGGAAATCGCTGCGGCTCCGGATCCGGTGGCTGCTCGTGCTCAGTGCATTGCCAAGTACGAAGAAGAACTGATGAACCCCTACGTGGCCGCCTCCATGGGCGTGGTCGACGAGGTCATCCGTCCTGCCGACGTGCGCAAGCGCCTGGTGACTGCTTTTGACGCCTTGAAGACCAAGGAACAGAAGAGACACTGGAAAAAGCACGCCAACATCCCGCTGTAATAGCGAAGAAGGTGTTTTGCGAAACTCTCGGCCGCGAAGGCTGGGAGTTTTTTTTGTAGAGGCTAGGGGCTAGAGGCTAGGGGCTAGAGGCTAGGGGCTAGAGGCTAGAGTAGATAATCGCGGCGAAGCCGTGATATTTTTCCCTAACCCCTAGATCCTAGCCCCTAACCCCTAATCACTAATTCTATATTTACCTCCGAAAAATTTCATAAAGAAGGCTTTATGGACGACAAATTGGTTATCGGCGGGCATGAATTTACGTCCCGCTTTATCCTGGGCTCGGGAAAATACTCCCTCAAGTTGATTGAAGCCGCGGTGCGCGATGCGGGGGCACAGATTGTGACCCTGGCGGTGCGCCGGGCGAACACCAAGGACCACGAAAATATTCTGGACTACATTCCGAAGGGCGTGACGCTGTTGCCGAACACGTCCGGCGCCCGCACCGCCGATGAGGCGGTCCGCATCGCGCGCCTTTCCCGCGAACTCGGCTGCGGTGATTTCGTCAAGATCGAAATCATGCGCGACACGAAGTACTTGCTTCCCGATAACTACGAGACTATCAAGGCGACCGAAACCCTCGCGAAGGAGGGTTTCGTGGTGATGCCGTATATGTACCCGGATTTGAACGTGGCGCGCGACCTCGCTAACGCGGGTGCCGCAGCCGTGATGCCGCTTGCCGCTCCGATTGGCAGTAACAAGGGCCTTTCGACGCGTGAGTTCATCCAGATTCTGATTGACGAAATCGACTTGCCCATCATTGTGGATGCGGGTATCGGCAAACCTTCCGAAGCCTGTGCTGCGATGGAAATGGGTGCTGCCGCCATCATGGCGAATACGGCGCTTGCCACTGCGGGCGACTTGCCGCTGATGGCGCAAAGTTTCAAGCTTGCTATCGAGGCGGGTCGCAAGGCCTATCTCGCAGGCCTTGGGCGCGTTCTCACGCGCGGCGCTTCCGCGTCCGACCCGCTCACGGGTTTCTTGAGAGATTAGAAACGAGATTCGACATAAGGTCACTGAGCTGGTTGGTGAGCTTGTCGAACTAGCCGAAGTGCTTTGTCGAAGGATCTAATAAAATGAATTCAGAAAGAAAAGACAACAATTACCTGTTCGATTCCGGAAACCTTTCGGAAGGCGCTCTTGCGAAGAAGCACCGCATAGAGACGGATCCGAGCGCCCGCACGAACATCATGGATTACCTGCCCGGCATGGAAGTCATCCAGTCGGACATCGCCGACAAGGTCCTCTCCGAATCCGAGAACTTCGACTACTCCAAGTACACCGGCAAGGACGTGAAGCGCGCGCTCGAACATGAACGTTGCACGCTCGAGGACTTCAAGGCGCTTCTTTCTCCCGCAGCCGCCCCGTACTTGGAACAGATGGCCGCGAAGGCGAAAATCGAGACGAGCAAGCACTTCGGCAACAACGTCTATTTCTTCACGCCGCTCTACATCGCGAACTATTGCGAGAACTACTGCGTCTATTGCGGGTTCAACTGCTACAACCACATCAAGCGCATGCAGCTTACGATGGAGCAGATTGAGCACGAGATGAAAATCATCGCCGACAGCGGCATGGAAGAAATCCTGATTCTCACAGGCGAAAGCCGTGCGAAGAGCAGCGTGGAATACATCGGCGAGGCCTGCAAACTGGCCCGCAAGTATTTCCGCATGGTGGGCGTGGAAGTCTACCCGGTCAATGTCGACGAATACCGCTACCTGCACGAATGCGGCGTGGACTACGTGACCGTCTTCCAGGAAACCTACGACAAGGTACGTTTCGAAAAGCTCCACCTGCTCGGCCACAAGCGCGTATTCCCATACCGCTTCGACTCGCAGGAACGCGCCCTCATGGCGGGCATGCGCGGTGTCGCGTTCTCCGCACTCCTCGGCCTCTCGGACTTCCGCCGCGATGCGCTTGCATCCGCGTTGCACGTCTACTACTTGCAAAAGAAGTATCCGCATGCCGAGATGAGCCTCAGCTGCCCGAGATTGCGCCCCATCATCAACAACGACAAGATCGACCCGCTCGACGTTCACGAGAAGGAACTCTGCCAGGTGCTCTGCGCCTACCGCATTTTCCTCCCGTTCGTTGGGATCACGGTCTCGAGCCGCGAAAGCAAGGAATTCCGCAACGGCATCGTGAAGATTGCAGCAACCAAGGTTTCCGCTGGCGTTTCGACGGGCATTGGCGACCACGAAAGTAAGTATAGCGGTCACGATGACGGGGAAGGCGGCGACGAACAGTTCGAAATCAACGACTCGCGCAGCTTCAACGATATGTACGGCGATATTTCGGGCGAAGGTCTACAGCCCGTCTTGAACGATTATCTTTACGTGTAGGACTTGCTTATGCGCAAAAATCTCGATACGACGCTTTACTTTATCACCGACAGCACTTGCGTTCCCGAAGAACGCTTCTTGCCCGTGGTGGAGGCTGCCTGTAAGGGCGGCGCGACGATTATCCAGCTGCGCGAAAAGGACAAGTCTACACGGGAGTACATGCGGCTTGCAACGGCGACGCACGAAATTACCGCCCGTTATGGAATCCCGCTGATTATCGACGACCGCGTGGACGTGGCGCTTGCCATCGGCGCGGAAGGCGTACATGTGGGGCAGAGCGACATGCCGGCGCATCTGGCTCGCAAACTCATGGGTGATGACAAAATCGTGGGTGTTACGGCCAAGACGGTGCCGCAGGCGCTCGAAGCTTACGAGCAGGGTGCTGATTACTTGGGTTGCGGTGCGATTTACCCCACGACGACTCACGTAAATACGGTCATTACCTCGGTAGAAACGCTCAAGGACGTTGTGAAGGCTGTGCCCATTCCCGTCAACGCTATCGGCGGCTTGAACAAGGACAACATCTTTGTGCTGAAGGGTTCCGGCATCGCGGGAATCTGCGTAGTATCTGCCATCATGAAGGTGGCTGACCCAGAGACTGCTACCCGCGAACTCAAGCAAGCGTTCTTGGAGCTGTGAGCAGTGAGCCATGAGCTATGAGGCTCGAGGCCCGAGATTCTAATTTTTGCTTCCGTGCAGTTTCAACCCGATCCGTAGCGGGGCATCTTTATTGAGATTGTTGATTCTGCAAAGCGATTCGACGGAAATATTGAACCAGTTGGCGATATCCCCGAGGGTGTCGCCTTTCTTGACCACATAATAATTGTATTTCTTGAGTTTGTTCTGAATATTCCGGTGGGCGATGGTGGCTTTTTTTATCGAGAACTTCTCTACGCCTTTTTTCAGGGACCAGTGCGGAAAGTCGATGACGGTAGCGGGATCGATGTTGACTTCGCCATAACGGATTTCGAAGTGGAGATGCGCTGCCGAGGATTTGCCTGTGCTGCCTGCCAAACCGACGATATCTCCGGGATAGACGTAATCATCGACTTTCTGCAATCTTTCGGACAAGTGTCCGTAAACGGTTTGGAGCCCGTTCTCGTGTTCCACGATGATGTAGTGCCCGTATCCACCCGCATTGTACCTTGACATGATGACTCTGCCCGGCAACGCCGCGACAACAGGTTCGTTCTTGATGACGTTCACGTCGACACCCCTGTGCAGGCGGTGGTCTCGGATTCCGTAAGGGGAGCCGATCAGAGCCTCGTGCGTGATTGGCACAAGCATCGTGGAAAGGTCGAGGTAGATGTCTATGGGTTTCTTTTTTTGTTCGACCTTGGGTGCGGCCGGACGCTTTTCTCCGACGACTTCGTACTTGACACCTTTCTTTTCCATGAGGATGGCCTTGGTGAAGGCCTTGGGGTCATTCGCGTCGATCAGGACCTTGTCCGAGCCCTTGCTCTTTTTGCCTTTGTTTTTTGCCGGGCTGGATTTCTTTGTGGGCTTCTTCTTTGCCGTGCTTTTGCTTTTATCCTGTACCGAACTCTTTTCGTCCTTCTTTGCTCCGGTAGTGGCCGCGGCTTCGGCGGGCGCGCTCAGGCACGCTAGCGAAAGCACTATGGGGGCGAGAATGCTGCCCAGGGCTACTTTCCGGAAAAACTGCACGGTAAACTCCTGCGGGCTACCTGAGGAATGCGAAGAACACCGCGGCGACAATCAGCACGAAGGCGACGATGTGGTTCCACTGGAGCGCTTCGTTGTTGAATACCGTGGTCGCGATGACCGTGAATACGGTGATGGAGATGGCTTCCTGGATGACCTTGAGCTGCATGAGGCTGAATGGCCCGCCATTGATGCGGCTGCCGATGGTGTTTGCCGGGATCATGAAGAAGTACTCGATGAGGGCCACGCCCCACGATGCGAGAATCACGAGGATGAGCGGCCAGTCGGTGCTGATGTGCATTTCCTTCAGCTTGAGGTTGCCGTACCAGGCGGCAGTCATGAACACGTTGCTGATGATGAGGAGGAGGATGGTAAAAATTCCGGCTTTCATATGTTTAGTAGGAAGTTAGAAGTTGGAAGTAGGAAGTGGTTTAGGTATGAGGTCGGTCGCCGGGGGCTCCCTTTGAGCCATGAGCAGTGAGCAATATATAGCATAAATTCAGCATTACTACGTCCCTCATTGCTCATCGCTCACTGCTGATTTCTCAGCCTATACGGCTTTCCCGTGCTCATCTGGTAGGCGAGGCGGGCGCGGACTTGTTCCAAATATTGGATGTACTTTTCGCTTTGGTAGTCGCGGTATGTCCAGTCGAAGGCGTGGAAATGCCCGTCCTGGAAGTACAGCGTGGGCTCCACGAAAATTCCGCGTTGCATGTACACGCGCTGGCGCTGGTCCTTGGTGGTGGCGAGAAAAAACTGCCCGAGTGTCATGTAGCCCGGGTCGAGGTTCACGGGCCGCAACCCCGGAGTGCCGTTCTTTTCGGCAATTTCGAGCTCGATATCGTTTGTCCAGAGCTTGATGTCTACGATGGTTTCGCGTTCCACCAGATTCTCGTAGCTAAAAAATGCGCGGACGGGGGCGCTGCCGATTTCGTTGACATAGTAGTTGGTGAACGTGAAGGGAAAGGGGTCGAGGTTCAGGTCCTCGGGGCCGAACTTTTCGCACAAAGTCTCCCGTACCGATTCGACCGCCTGCGAATCTTTTGCGAGGATGCCCACGATAATCTTCACCTTGGCCGGTGTCCTGAGTTCGCCCATGCCAAGTAATTTAGTAATTTTACGCCATGAGCATTTTCAACCGAAGTTTTCTTTTGGTGATAAGATCCCTGAGCCTGCCTCTCGTCTTATTACTCTCGTCTCTCGTATTTGCCGAAACCCCGCGCGTTGTGCCGACCATTGTGGATTCCGTTTCGCACGAGACGTCCCATTTTACGCAGGGCCTTTTCTTTGACGGCACCGATTTAGTCGAAAGTACGGGCCAGTATGGCGGCTCGGGACTTTACCGCCGCACGCTCGAAGGGAAAATCCTCGATTCCGCGCGCCTTGTCGAACGCTATTTCGGCGAGGGTTCCGTGGCTGTGGGGGAGGACGTCTTCTACCTCACTTGGAAATCGAAAAAAGCGTTTATCTACAATCGCAAGCCGTTCAAGGCGAAGGGCGAGTTCCGCATCCCGACAGAAGGATGGGGGCTTACGTATTGGCACGACGCCCTGCTCATGAGCAACGGCTCGGATGAACTTTTGAAAATCGCCCTGGGAGCATTCAACGTCATCGGAACAATCCATGTGACCGATGAAGGCAAGCCTGTGCCCATGCTCAACGAACTGGAAGTGGTCGGGAACACCCTCTACGCCAACATCTGGCAGACGGCGCTAATCGCCGTCATCGAACTCCCCAGCGGCAAGGTCGTAGAGTATCTGGATTTCTCCGCCAAGGCCAAGGACGTGAAAAAACGCTATCCCTCCGCCGACGTGCTGAACGGAATCGCCTACGACGGCAAGTCCCTGTGGGTGACAGGGAAAAACTGGCCGCAGATTTACAAGATAAAGTTTTAGAAAATTTTCCAGACAAAATTGGCTGTAAAAACGTCTATAGCAACAGACGGGCATGCGCCCGTTTGCGAACCGGCGCATTCCGGAATGGGAAAAATTCGTGGGTTCAGACCGCATCGCCAACGTGAAACTGACGAACCCCTACATCCCCGGCGAGCTGGGATACAAGTCGGGCGAACCCGACCTGGTGCTTGTTAACGAGCGAAACGACGGCGAGCCCTGCGACCGGATTTCCCTGGAAGTGCAACACGAGGGAAGCGATTTTTACAACGACAGGCTTGTCTTCTACGTGGCGCGCCACACCGGCAACATGGTGGCTAGCGGCGAGATTCCGAAACTCAAGAATCTCCAACTTGTCAGTTTCCAGTTCTTCGACGCGTTCCCGTGGAGCATGTCGCACAATTACCGCCATACGGTGCAGCTTCGGAACCAGGAGCATCTGCTTTTCTTCGAGAAGCAGACCATCACCATCATCGAGGTGAAAAAGTTCTTTGATTTCAGCGAATTCGAGGGCGACCCTATCTTCAAGGACTTGCGCGACACCGTCAAATTATATAACTTTAGTTCGGGATATCTCCTGAAGGAGGGTATGAAGGTGATGGATGTCGTTTACGCCGAATACATCGGCGAAGAGAGAAAGGCCAAGGCGATAGCGAGGAAACTGCTCGCCATGGGGGATTCCGTTGAAAAAATTTGCGCAGCAACGGGCCTTTACAAGAAACAGGTCCTCAAATTGCAGAATGAAGATACGGAAGAGTCCTAAAAGCAACGTATAACAAACGGCCCTGCATTGGTGAAATACAGGGCTTATGGTTTTAAATTTATGAAGATGGCGAAAAGATTCCTTTTATTTCTGTTCACATTCGTTATCCTAATCGGATGTGGTGATGAGAAATCGTCAGGGGGCAATCCGGTTGTCCCTGACGAACCTTCGTCATCGATAATAGCGGAACCGGAGTCTTCCAGCGACAAGGGAACGTCATCTATAAAGGAATCCTCGAGCAGCATAGGTAAATCTAGCAGCAGTTCTAAGGACATTAAATCTGCCAAAGAGTCTTCAAGCAGCAAGGTAAAAGAAACCTCGAGTTCGTCAAAGGGTTCCTCCAATCCTGCGGAATCTTCAAACGATGTAGGAGAATCTTCGTCAAGTGCGGAGGTCTCTTCGAGTAGCAACGAAGAGATGGAATCGTCCAGCAGCAGTGTAAAAACATCCAGCAGCAGTAGCGCGAAGTCTTCGTCGAGTTCTGCGAAGTCATCCAGCAGCAAACCGAAATCATCGAGCAGTAGTAAGAAGGTTGAAGAAAGTTCTTCAAGCGAGAAAAAAAGTTCATCAAGTAAAAAGGCTGCCGAAATAAAACCAAATAATTATTACAAGGCGAATTGCCCCGAAGGATTATCCTGTAAATATGTAACTACAGAATTCTTGAATCAGGAATTTCTTGCCTCGGACAAATATGGGGAAATCTTAGACGAACGTGACGGACAAGTGTATAAAACGATTGAAATTGGATCGCAAACTTGGCTTGCTCAAAACATGAATTATGATACAACAGGTTTTTGCCAAGATGATATACCATCAAATTGTGAAAAATATGGGAAATTATATAGTAGTTCAGTAGCTTCTATAATTTGTCCAAATGGATGGGAATTGCCTGATACATCAGAATGGAGAACTCTTTTTAATTACGCTATAAGTTATCTAAATAAGACTGATGCTGGAAGTGTACTTAAATCAAGTAGAGGATTATGGTTTTCTTATTTACAAGATGATCACTTAAAATCTTGTTCCTATGAACAAGATGAAAACTGTATAAATGGTGAAGGAACAAATGAATTGGGCTTTAGCGCGATACCACAAGGTGGCAAACCAAATGGAGAAGAATACTCTCTATTTGGAAGAGAGTTCTCTGCTCGGGCAAAAGAAGGCTCCGCACACATCACTAATACAAATCATTTTGGCTTAGGAATAACCTATAAACGCCATAATCATGCTATTCGATGCAAAAAGAAATAACAATTCTAACTACAACAACCATTAAAAAACAACTAATCCTGTTATTCATAGTGATACTACCTCACGCCCCACCCCATCCTCTCTTGGTCCGATGTTTATAAGAATCATGAATACTGGTTATCGTCGTTGAAATTTGCGTAGATTGTAATAATGTTTGATTCAAATGTGATAATGACTGTTAGCTATACGGCCAGGAAAGGTGCGCAGAAATGAAGATAACCAAAATTAGCTTATTATTCACGTTCGTTTTCCTGATTGGATGCGGCGATGATAAATCGTCAGGGAACAATCCTGTCGTCCCTGACGAGCCGTCGTCATCGATAATTGCGGAACCGGAGTCTTCCAGCAGCAAGGAACAGTCCTCCTCTATAAAGGAATCGTCTAGCAGCAAAGCGAAGTCGAGCAGTTCTAAGGACAATAAGCATGCCGAAACGTCTTCGAGCGGCAAAGCAAAATCCTCCTCCAGTTTGGCCCGATCTTCAAGCAGCTTGAAAGGCTCTTCGTCAAGTGCGAAAGATTCTTCGAGTAGCGGCGAAGAGAAGGAATCGTCCAGCAGCAGTGTAAAAACATCCAGTAGCAGTCAAAAATCCTCGTCGAGTTCTGCGAAATCATCCAGCAGCAAACCGAAATCTTCGAGCAGTAGCGCGAAATCCTCGTCAAGTTCAGAAATAGTTGTAGAATCATCTAGTGACGTAATTGTAGAGGAAAGTTCGTCTAGTGTTCAAAGTTCATCGTCTATGAATAGTATATACGATGCTGTAAATAATACCTTGACAGATTTGCGAGATAATCGAGTTTATAAAACGGTAACGATAGGTGAACAGATTTGGATGGCGGAGAACTTGAATTATATGCCAGAAGATACCGCTGGAACTATTTATAGTGGGGGAACAGTATGCGGTGGAGGGAGTTTGAAATCCTCGGAAGATTCTAAAAAATGTTCTATTTATGGAAGACTCTATACTAAAAAAATCGCCTTGTACAAAGCAACGAAATCTAATCGTCAGGGAGTTTGCCCTGAAGGATGGAGTATCCCTTTAAAAAGTGATTGGGAAAAATTAGTTTCATTTCTAGGAGATCATGCTGCAGCAAAACTTAAAATAGCAGATGGTTCTTGGTCTAGTGTAAGTACAAATGAAAGTGGCTTTTCTGCGTTAATTGCAGGAACTTACAATTATTCTTTAAAATATTATACCTCAGATTCCACCACGGCTTTTTACCATTGGGAGAACAACACAAATCCCTATTTTTTCAGGTTGTATGATAAATCGGATGATGCTTCTGCCATAAATTACGCACACGGAATTGATATGATGTATTCTGTCCGTTGCATAAAGGATTGATAAATGACAGAAGTTAAACAAAGATCCATTAGTCTGTTGTTTCAATCTGGTGCTGGCGTAAGCTATACTGACTTGGATGGGTAGCTGACAGTTTAGCCGTAAGGTGCATTAAAGACTAAGGATGGACAAAAAATTTGCCTCGGCAATTATGCCGAGGCTTTTTCTATGGGAAAGCCATTGGGGGCTTGCGCTTAGCCTCTAACTTGCCCGTTGCCGCGGAGAATCCACTTGTAGCTGCAGAGGCTTTCCACGCCCATGGGGCCGCGGGCATGCAACTTGTCGGTGGAAATTCCCACTTCGGCGCCGAGGCCGTATTCGCCACCGTCGGCAAAGCGCGTACTGGCGTTCACCATCACGCTGCTGCTGTCCACGTTCGCCACGAAGTAGTCCTGCACGCTGGCGTCTTCGGCGACCACGGCTTCGGTGTGGCGGCTGCTGTTCTTCTCGATGTGGTCGCAGGCTTCGGCGACGTTATCGACGAACTTGACGCTTGCCTTGAGGGCGAGGTATTCGTGGTGGTAGTTGCTGTCGTCACCGATGTCTGCGATGCGGCTGTCGTGGCTCTGGGCGTCCTTGTTGCCGAAGAGTTCCACGCCACGGTCGGCGAGGCAATCCAGGAGTTTCTTGACGTTGGCGTCATCGATATGGCGGTCGATAATCACGCATTCCATCGCGTTGCACACGCCGGTGCGCTGCGTCTTGGCGTTAATCAGGATGTTCACCGCCTTGTCCATGTCGGCGGACTTGTCGATGTACACGTGGCAAATGCCGTTGAAGTGCTTGATCACGGGAATCTTGCTCTGGTCGACCACGGCGCGGATGAGACGTTCGCCACCGCGGGGAATCACGAGGTCGAGGCAGTCGTTACGCTGCAAGAGTTTGCCTACTAGGTCGTGGCTCGTTTCGGTCACGAGCTGCATGGCGTCTTCGCTAACGCCGTTTGCGGCAAGCGCTTCGTGGAAGATGCCGGCGAGGCACTTCGCGGAGTTGAGGGATTCCTTGCCGCCACGCAAAATCACGGCATTGCCCGCCTTGAAGCAGAGGCATGCGCCGTCAATCGTCACGTTCGGGCGGCTTTCGAAAATAAAGAACACGGCGCCTATGGGCACGGCCACGCGGCTGATCTTGATGCCGTTCTTGAGTTCGCGGCTTTCGAGCACGCGGTTCAGCGGGTCGGCAAAGGAGGCAATTTCTTCGGCGCCCTTGGCCATGGCTTCGATTCGGGCGTCGTTCAATGTGAGACGGTCCATCTTCGAGTCGTCGAGCTTTCCGGCGGCGGCTTCGAGGTCAATCTTGTTGGCAGCGAGGATCTCCGGTTTCTTCTCGCGGATGAGCTTTGCCACGAGGTTTAGCACGGCGCTCCTCTTCTCGGCGCTCAGCGTGCGGAGGTTCTTGCTTGCGTTTTTGGCGTTATTTGCCAAAATATCAGAGTATTGGTCCAAATTGGAATATGTTTGAGTCATATTTTTTAATATAGAAATTTGGTTTTTCTCCCGTTTGGAGTTATTTTAAAATTTACAGGTTTGTTTTTATTCGCGACGAGGGTGAATAGTTGCGAATATCGGACTTGGGTGATTAGGGCCCGGCGCTCTCTCTCTGCGCTAGGGTCCTTTTTTTGTGCATAAAAAGCGGTTTTTCTGGATGAAAACATTTTTTTAGATGCCAGAAATCCATTTTATGCTACATTTCTTTTTCCTTTTTTGCGTTTGGACTCGCTTTCCATGTGCATTTGTAGTGGGGGATTGTGAAGAACGTTTCTGTAAAAGACATCTCCATTAATTTCATGCTGGGCGCAGCGTTTCTGGCCGTCCTCGTTTGGGCGTGTACCGACGCGGAATCCGATGCGCCCGCTGAACCGGCGGTAGAAAGTCTAGTGCAGGAAGGAACTCCGTTTACCGATCCTCGCGACAACCGCGTTTACAGGACGGTGAAGGTGGGCGAGCAAGTCTGGATGGCCGAGAACATGAAGTTCTACGATGCCGACAAGAAGGGGGACTTTTACGGCAAGTCCTGGTGTTACGACGGCCTCCCCGAAAATTGCGAAAAGTACGGCAGGCTGTATCATTGGAGCGCCGCCACGAAGGCTTGCCCCGCGGGCTGGCACCTCCCTTCCAAGGAAGAATTCGTGAAACTGTACGAGGATGTCGGCGGTGTCGAGGTGGCGGGAACAGCATTGAAGGCTTCGGAAGGTTGGCCGGAATTCGACAAGAACGACGATTCTTACGGGATGCGCATTTTGCCGGGCGGTTATTACTACATGAAGCACTTCTTTTACGGCGGCGAGAACGCCTACTTGTGGACATCGACCGAAGTGCGCCCGAACAACATGAACAGTGCGGGTCTTGTCGCCGGCCGTGCTTCGGGCTCCATTGACGAGACTTATGCAGAATTCGGGCTGTCCGTCCGCTGCGTCCAGGATCCGTCCGCAAACGAATAAAATAAAACAAAAAAATCGGCCCGACGGATCGGACCGATTTCAAATTAACCGTATAACCAATTAGAGCAGGTCGACGATGGCCTTGAAGAGCCTGTCGGCCAGCGCGTTCGTTTCGAGACCTTCGATAACGCTGAACTGGTTGAACATGATGCGTCCCTTGCCGAACGGGTAGAGCTGCAGGTCGACGCCCGTCTTGACTTCTCCGTCCTTGATGCTGACGGAACGTGCGTAGACGGTCGCGTTCGGGAGCTCGTTCAGCGAGATGCCCGGCATGGCCGCTGCCGAGTTGTGATCGAGAACCTTCTTGTTGCCGAACACGTGCAGGAGCGGGGAACCTTCGGGGAGGTAGTGGACGCTGATTTCCTTTGCGCCGGTAGACCACTGGGCTTCGATAGTCGAATCGAAGTGGTGGCTCTGGTTCAGGAAGTCGATATCTTCGGTCGTGAGGTCGGAGAGCAGGAGCGTCTTGCCGCCGTTCTTCGTGACGTCGATAATCTTGTAAAGGATTTCGTCGGGCCAGGAACTCAGGTTGGCCGTGAAGATAATCTGCTCCGGGCCGGAGAGTGCGGCGAGGGCGTCGCTCGATTCCTCGTTTTCGTCGAGGAAGCAGACCTTCTTCATCGCGCTCTTCACGTCGGACTGCTCGATGACAATCAGGTCTTCGAAGGAGGAATGGATTTCCTTGCCGTTGTCCTTGAGCGTGAGCTTGATCTGGTAGAAGCCCAGGTTGCGCGGGGCGACCATCGTGCAGATGCCCAGCTGGGTAAGGCTCGTCTTGCCGGCGGGCTCTTCCGGGGTGATGGTCTGGGTAGAAAGCACCTTGTCGTTTTCCAGCAGCGAGACTTCGACTTCCACGTTTTCGCAGCGGCTGTTGTTGAGCAGCGTGAGCTGGAAGTTGATTTCGCTTTGCGGAGTGACCACGTGTTCCAGTTCGCTGATGAGCACGCGGCTCGGCGCGGTGATTTCACGGGTGAACTTCTCGAGGCCCTTGCTTTCGCGGTTCTCGTTGCAGATGCCGCTGAAGTCGGTGCCGTAGTCGGCCCACTGGTCGAGGAAGAAGCCGGCGACCTGCGGGTTGCTCTGGAGGGCGGTAATCTGGTCAAGCTTGCTCTTGGTCGCGATGGCGCGGAGGTCCTTGTTGAAGTCCTCGAAGGAGGCCCAGACGGACTTGCCGCTTTCGCTCAGGAAGGTCTCGACGGCCTTGTAGAGGTTCTTGATTTCCTTCTGGCTCTTGATGCAGCGCGGACCGTTGATGTTGGTCGGCTTGTTCGGGAGCAAGGTGTGGTTCTTGAGCGTGACCAGCAGCTTGTTCTCGATGTCGGCCGCGAAGTTTTCTTCGCCTTCCTGGAAGTTCGAGTCGCCGAGGCCGGTATCCGGGATGTCGAGCTCGTCGTTTTCCTTGTCGAAGCAGTGGGCGAGGTAATGCGTGTAGGCGGCGCTTGGGTTCAGGCGCGGGTTGATGCGCAACGTGGCGTACTGGAAAATCCTGTCGTTCGAGACGGGCAGGAGCTTGCCGGTATCCTTGTAGAAGGCGCCTTCGTTGTCGAGGTAGATACTGTCGAGGTTGCTGATGGCCGGGCGGCACATGTCGAGCGGGCTAATCATGTTCAACAGCTTGTTGCCGTTCTGGAGCATGAAGGTGCCGTTCTCGGAGCCGAGGACCCACACGGCGATACACGGATGGTGCTGCTGTTCCTTGACGATATCGTTGATGAGTTTCTTTGCGATTTCGAGGCCCTGCGGGGTGGAGCGCATCGTGTGGAACGGGAATTCCTGGAACACCAAAAGGCCGATGCGGTCGCAGATGTCCAGAGCGTCGGTGCTGAGCGGAGCGCCGCAGCTGCGGATGGCGTTGAATCCTGCCGCCTTCACGGCGCGGAGGTCCTTTTCGAGCTTGGGGTTGTCGGTGGTCCAGAGGCCGCCTTCGCTCCATTGCTGGTTGTAGCTGACGCCCTGGATCTTGAGAATCTGGTCGTTCAGGTAGTAGTCGCCCTTGAGGCAGTCAAACTTGCGGAAGCTGAACGTCTTGACGACGGGGAAGGAGTACTCGGGGGCCTTGCCCTTGTTGCCCTTGATTTCGAGCTGGAGCTCGATGGCGAACAGGTTGGGCTTGTCCGGGCTCCACACGCACTTGTCCTTTTTCCAGTCCTTGATGCCGAGGACCATCTTGGTCGTTGCGTTTTCGCGGTCGAGCTTGAGCGTCTTGTAGCTTTCGTACACGTCGCCGCTCGGGCTCTTCATGAGGATGCGCAGGCGTGTCTGGAATCCGCGCGGGTTGTTGAACGTCGTCTCGACGGTGACCCTTTCCTGGTCCATGTCCGGTTCGAGGTGCACGTCGGAAATGAATGCCGCGTTACCGAGGATGAGGTCCACGTGGCCGTAGATACCGCCGAAGGGGTACTGGTTCCACGGGAGGCCTACCGGCATTTCGCTCGGGTGGGCGTAACGGTCGTCGGCGCCTTCGCGGCTTTCGCGGCCGAAGTCGATGCGGCTGTTGGCGGCACCCATGTTGGCCACGCGCACGCAGAGAATGTTTTCTTCGCCAATCTTGAGCGCCTTCTGGGTTTCCAGGATGAAGGAGGTGTAGGCGCCAAAGTGCGTTCCCAGGAACTTACCGTTGAGCCAGATGGAAGCGTGGGTCGAAATGCGCTCGAAACGCAGGAAAACTCTCTTCGCGACCAGCTTTTCGTCGTCCAGGGTGAACCGCTTGAAGTAGTATGCGCAATCCTGGGACATCAGGAGCTTGCTGAAAGCGCGTTCCCAGATGTGGGGGACAGTAACGGTTTCGGTGTTTTCGGGGTATGTCGCATACCAGCGATTGGAGATGCCGGAATCTTCAGTGTCCCATTTCATCTGCCAGTCGCCGTCAAGGCTCATAATCTTGTTCATTCGGGTGTCCTTTATGGAAATTTCGGTGTAAAGATAGAAATTAGACAGGGGACGAGTGGAAAGGTGCGAGAGAAATATGCTTGAAATGCGGAATTTGGCTCTTTTTCCCCAAAACCCCTTTACACTCCTCAAACTTTTACTATATTTGTGGCCCCAATAGCAACCAAAAAAGGATTACAAAATGTATTCTATTGTTGAAACAGGTGGTTTCCAGTATAAAGTCGAGCTGGGCAAGGCCTACAAGGTCCCCACTCTTGACGCCGCTGTTGGTTCCGAACTGGAGCTCAAG
>Ga0129306_1001506_pt1 | contig 25992 bp, 20 predicted proteins | sample P827metagenome_FD_94438 | JGI IMG/M metagenome (GOLD analysis project Ga0129306, IMG submission 94438) | Capybara group fecal microbial communities from Wisconsin, USA - P827 metagenome | ecosystem: Host-associated > Mammals > Digestive system > Large intestine > Fecal | place: USA: Wisconsin...
AAATCACGCTAAGATTGGCGATGTTCAGTTCTTTACATTTGAGCCGCATATCAGCGTTAGTGGATCTAAGTATGGTTATAAAAGGGAAAACATATATTACTTCGATAATGATGTGTTGAGAGAGCTGTAAGTAAATTATGTTGAGTGAAACAGGGGACGGTTCCTTGTTCCAAATTTGGAACGAGGAACCGTCCCCTGTTTCACTTTAAAAAAATAAAGAAGGAAAAATCGATGATATATTACATATATCATGTTGTGTTATTTCTTGACAGAAATAACACAACATAAAAGAGTCTAGTAATAATTAAATAATTATTATTTAATGTGGTGCCAAAATTTATTACAGACATACGTGAAAAAATTTATAAAACCTCTATTTGTAATGCTTAAATAAATAATACAAAGAGGTGTCTTTGTAGTGGGGAATAAGAAATATGAAAGAAAGAAGCATTATCGAAAGGAGTTTTAAAAATGTATACGGAGAAGTTTGTTAATTTATTAAAAATAACAGCTGTTGGAATGGCTATTTCAGCTGTGGTTGTACTAATATTAATGTATATTTCAGGTATCGATGGGAGCTTAGGTTCTATTATTGGACAATACATTGTGTATACAATAATATACGGATTATGTATGTCAGCACTTTTATGCACTAAAGGAAGTATAGGACTTGCGAATGGTGTAATTATAGATACAGCAAAGAGTATAGTATCTTATATGTTTGGAATGATTTTGGATGGACTTAGCGGTGGAATAGTTGGTATAATATTTTCTTTTTTTGGAATAATTATATCAATTGGTATAGCTGTAGTTCTTTTAACTCCAATTGCAATATGGGTTTTTTTCTCGTATGTATTTAGATTTATATATTACGGAATAAGAGCTTTTATGGAAAATAGAAGTGCGGCTTAATATAAAAGGTTAAAGGAGATTTTAGGTATGAAAAATAAGATATGTTTTATCATAACTTTTGTATTTTTATTTATTTTTTTATTTGAATCATTTCCGAACGAGAAGGTATATGCGGCACAGGAGATAAGTTCTAATCAATGGATTTCAGGTTCACTTGACCATAAGTCTGTAACATATGTGTACAAAATGGAAAAATCAGGATATTTTTATTTAAAAGGTATAACAACGGATACAACGTATTATAATGTTACTGCGGATATAAGTGTAAACTATAAAAAATTAGAGAGAGTAAATCTCTTGAAAAACTCAGGTGGAGAATCTTTTAAATACGCATTTAAAAAAGGAACAAAAATAAAAATCACAATAAATAGTAGAAGTGATGCAAGTTATAAATTTAAAATTGTATTTAAAAAGGTTAAGAATTTCGAAAAAGAAAACAATAATAGTAGAAAAAAGGCTACACACATAAAAGCAGGAAAGAAACGTATTGGATTGACAGATCCAAGCGAAAAATATGATTGGTTTGTTTTTAAGGCACCAAGTAAAGGTAAATATAAAATTAGTACTGTTGTGTATAAAGGAGAGGAAATTCATTCAAAAGTATATAAAGGATATGAATTGCTAGATAGTTATATAACCAGAGAAGGAAAAGGATGGGAAAAATACTATTATGGCGATTTAGAAAAAGGTGATAAAATTTATATAAGAATAGTAGGGGATTGGTATTATAATATAATTAATCAATATAAAATAAAGGTTAAAAAGATAGATTAATAAATACTATATATTAAGCTGTTATGAATTTTATTTGAAATGTGTAATGTAGGTATATTTCTCGAAAGGAATATACCTATGTATTTTTGAGGATGCTAAAAGGAGAGTGTAATATGAGAAAGAGATTAGTTATAATTATGATGGCATTGGCATTAACAATAACATCGTGTGGTAACATATCAGTTAACGAAAAAAAGTCAAACACTGAGGAGATAGATTCAACAGTTGATGAGGGCGAGATGGATGCCACTGACAAAACGATAGATAATGATGAATTAAATACAGCACAACAAACTACTGAAGAATTAACTACTGAAGTTGAAACGGAGATTGTTGAGGATTATAGTAATGTTTGTAGTGATAATTGCCCGATTGCAGATATGGACGAAGAAAACCTTTATATTATTAGAGATGGTGATATAGAGGTAATAAACCTAGAAACATTTGATATTGATAAGATGGGATGTATTAGTGAATCGGAGTATATGGGATGGGAATATGATGAGGAAGGATTAGGATTAGATTCTTATGTGGTTACTGGAAATGGTCCTATAGTAGATGATTTATCAGTTGTGGGAGATTATATATATTATCAACATGAAGAAACTCTGTTTTGGTATATGGGAAATTACTCTAAGCCATTAATATGCAGAATCAATAAAAACACGAAAGAAACAGAAGTTTTATCTCAAGGATATAATCCATATATTATTAATGGCGAAATATACTATTATAAAGTTAAAAAGAAAAAAGTGAAAGATAGTGAGGATGAATATTTAAAAAAGGCGGCTGAGAGAGAAAATTGCAAGTATTATTATGATGTGACTGATAAAGTATATATTATGTCATTAGATGGAAGTAATAAAAGGAAAGCATCAAAAAAAGAAAAGAAGAAATATGTAGATGCATATGATAAATATAAGTACGGGTATTATTATTTTAGCGAATCGAGTGATCCAACAGAAGTTTTGTTAGAAAATAATGGATATAAATTATGTTTGCTTGATATAAATAATATTTTAACGTATGAGGAAACAAAACTATGTGGAGAAAAGAGAGAAACTCAGAAAATCGCGAAAAAATTAAATAAAAAGGTGGAAGAGATAATAGGAATAAAAGATTGGTTTAAGGTATATAAATGGGAAACCAGTTATGGAATAAGTTACAATATTGAAACTAATTATGAAAAATACGGAAAGAATAATAATGGTTATCATTCTGTTGTATACTTGGTTTTACCAAATGAAAGCATTAAGATTTTGCAAGGTGTATTTGGTGTTAATTGAGAATATGACTAATACATATAAAAGGCTATGGAGAAATTCATAGCCTTTTGTAGTGTTTATGTTAATGAGGCGGTTGGAGAAATCTGACCGGCCTATTTTATTGGTTTAATGAGTGTTTTGTGGTAAAATAGAAAAAGTTATAAATGTATTTTGATTTATTAGTTTAGTTTGATTAAAGAGGATATTACTATGGTAGCTAAGCCAATTATTAAAGAAATAAAAGATAATAGAGAAGCGTTAGATATATTCGAAAAAGATATAAAAAATGAATCAGAAAAAACACAAAAAGTGATTATGAGTTTTCCGACTGTATATATACATAATTGGAAGGATTCAGGTGAGTATGAAGTTTATGTAGGTGAGTCAAACAATATAATCAAACGTACGAGACAACATTATGATGATATGGTTTGTGAGGATAAATGGCAACATAATTTATTGGATAAAGATGCAAATTTGTATATTATAGGTCATGAGCATTTTAATAAATCATTAACGCTAGATGTTGAGAACAGATTGATGCATTATATGATGAGTGTAGATGGAGTACGTCATGTTCATAATATGAGAGACAATCCTCAGACGAGTTATTATCCAATCGAAGAATTGGATGAAATATTTAGTAATATTTGGAAAGGATTGCGTCAGAAGAATAAATCATTATTTCCGACTGAGAGTGAAATAAAAGATTCTGCTATATATAAAGCATCTCCATTACATAAATTAACAAAAGATCAAGAAAAAGCCAGAGAAAAAATATTGGAAAAAGTTGAAATTGCTCTTAAGAATAATCATAAAGGTCAAATTATTTTCATAGATGGAGAGGCTGGAACAGGAAAAACAGTTTTAAATAGTAGCACATTTTATGAATTATACTGTCAGGCAGAGGAAAGAGAGAACGATTCACTTAAATGTTATATGCTGGTAAATCATGATGAACAAATAACGGTATATAAGCAAATAGCAGAAAAATTAGGTCTTACATCAAAGTATGGAGAAGTTGTATCTAAACCAACCAGATTTATAAATAATATTTCAGAAAATGATCCTGTAGATGTTGTATTTGTTGATGAAGCTCATTTATTATTAACGCAAGGTAAACAATCATATCAAGGAAACAATCAACTTGAAGACATAATTAAAAGAGCGAGAGTCACTGTAGTAATGTTTGACGAAAACCAGATTCTTACAACAGAACAATTTTGGGAAGCGGAAATTCTTGATAAGTATAGAGAAATGGCAAAAAAAGTGATAATTATATAGTTCTTCAGGAACAACTTAGAATGCAAGCCGGTCCTGAAATGGTAGATTGGATAGATTCTTTTACTAAGAGAAATGAAATAAAAGATTTGCCGAAATCGGTAGATGGATATGAAATAAGAATATTTGATAATCCAGAAGAACTTGATAATGCAATTGTTCAGAAAGCAAATAATGAAGATACTGCTCTTTCAAGGATTATAGCTACATATGATTGGGAATATAGTTCTAATCACCGTCCGGAGAATTCCTTAAAGAAATACTGGGAAGTTATGATAGAAAAATGGAGTAAACCTTGGAATAGGGAATTAAAACCAAAACTGTCCAAGAAAGAAAAACGTCAAAATGATGGACTTGCATGGGCAGAACAAAAACATACTATTGGTGAAGTGGGTTCGACATTTACTATTCAAGGGTTCGATTTAAATTATGCCGGTGTAATACTTGGACCATCTGTTAAGTATCGTGATGGAAAAATAGTATTTGATCCTTCAGAGAGTTTTAATAAAAAAGCTACTCGTAATAGGACATTGTCTGATGGCTCAAAAAAGAAATATGGTGAAACATTAATTCAACATGAAATAAGAGTTTTAATGACTCGAGGCGTAAATGGAATGTATATATATGCTTGTGATGAAGAATTACGTAATGCATTAAAAAAAGCAGTTAAATGATAGGAGAATATATGAATCAAGAAACAATAAACAGAATAAGAAAATTTTCAGAAGATAGAGATTGGGAACAATTTCATTCGCCCGCAAATCTTGCTAAGTCTTTAGTGATTGAAGCAGCAGAACTCTTAGAGTGTTTTCAATGGGATAATGATAATTATAATATTGAGAAGGTTAAAGAAGAACTTGCAGATGTAATTGTATATACTCAAGATCTGCTGGATAAATTAGAACTTGATGCTGATGAAATAGTGAATGCAAAGATGACACAAAATGAGGAAAAGTATCCGGTTGAGAAGGCCAGGGGTAGTTCAAAAAAATATGATGAGTTATAGGAGAAAATCATGAGTAGAGATTTTAAATCTGGTGATATTGTAAGACATTTTAAGAGAGAAACATTATCCGAGAAAGAACTTGAAACAAATATGTATCTTTATGAGATTGTGGGGATTGCAGAACATACTGAAACTAAGGAAAAACTAGTAGTTTATAAGGCACTCTACGATAAGGAATTTATGTGTGCAAGACCTTTTGATATGTTTATGAGTGAAGTCGATAGGGAGAAATATCCTGATATAAAGCAGAAGTATAGGTTTGAGAAGTGATTTTATAGAGGTGAAAATGGTAAAATATAACATGATACCATTAGGGGAAGATGCATATGATTAAACCAATAGTAAAAGATACAATATTTTTAAAGATTCCATCTACACCCATGACAAGGGAAGATGGAAATGTAATAATAGATTTAAAGGATACATTAAAGGCCCATCGAGATGGTTGTGTGGGCATGGCGGCAAATATGATTGGATATAGCAAGAATGCGATAATTGTATCCATGGGATTTGTTGATGTTGTAATGATAAATCCTGTTATCATAAATAAATCAGGAAAGTATGAAACAGAAGAAGGATGCTTATCTCTTTTGGGAGTGAGAAAATGCACACGATACAAAAATATTGAAGTTAAGTATTTGGATGAAAACTATAAGGAGCATGTGCAGAAATTCTCTGGATATATTGCCCAGATAATCCAGCATGAGGTGGATCATTTGGAGGGAATTATTATTTAGGAAAAAAGCATGGAAGGAAGTCGCAAAAATGTTTTTATTAATCGCTATTATTTATCTTATTTTCATAAGTTTGGGACTGCCGGACTCGCTTTTGGGCTCGGGATGGCCTACAATGCAGGGCACTTTTGGTGTGCCTTCTTCCTATGCGGGTTATGTATCCATGATGATTTCGTTTATGACCATAATTTCCGCGCTGTTAAGTCCGAGAATTATTAAGATATTTCATACCAAGTGGATTGTAATTTTTTCGATTTTACTGACTATATTTGGCTTGATGGGTTTCTCCATGGCCAGTGAATATTGGATGTTATTTTTATTTGCTGTTCCTTATGGTCTTGGAGCCGGGGCGATAGATGCATCTGTTAATCACTATGTAGCTAATAATTTTTCTGGATCTGTTATGAATTTTCTTCATTGTTTCTATGGAGTTGGTGCGGTCATTAGTCCTTTAATTATGGGTATGGCGCTAAAAATCGCAAGATGGAATGAAGGATATAGATGGACGGCTTATATTCAGATAGGAATTCTTGCGGTTTGCATTATTTCATTGCCACTTTGGAAAAGAAATGAAAGTCAGGAAGCAGATATTTCCTCTGACAGTTCAGGAATAAGAGAAGCGATAAAAGTTCCGGGAGTAAAACCTACTCTTATTGCTTTTTTCGCGTATTGTTCAGGAGAAGCAACATGTTTTCTTTGGACATCCAGTTACTTTGCTGGAACAAGGAATAATATGAGCACGGAATTAATCGCTTCCTTTGGTTCGTTGATATTTGCTGGACTGATGCTTGGAAGATTTATATCCGGTTTTGTTTCAAATAAATTAGGGGATAGGCTTTTAATAAGACTTGGAATTGCAATTGAACTTTTGGGCATAGGTATGGTGGCCCTGCCTGTTGAACACTATATTGTTGCGGCTGTGGGATTCGTGATTATCGGAACGGGAATGGGTCCTGTTTATCCGGCGATTCAGCACATGGCACCGGCTAATTTTGGTAAAAGGCATAGCGCGGCGGTCATAGGGCTTCAGATGGCTTCTGCATATGTGGGGAGTACATTCATGCCTATGGTATTTGGAAATATCCAGCAAATGATTGGAATAGGAATCATGCCTTTGTATTTGCTGGTGTTTGCATTAATAAATTTGATTCTTTTAGAATATGCATATAAGGAGGTTTTAAAATGAGAAAATCTAAAAAATGTTTAGCAACTGCTATGTCGGTGGTTTTGGTAACCACCATGTCAATTGGAGGAATGGCCACAAAGGTTTCTGCCGGGGAGGATATTGGAGATTGTGGTTATAATTTAAGTTCTTCAGTTGGAGGTTCAATTGAAGGTGGGACATATACACTTTCAATTAATGTAATTGATAAAAATGATCCTACGGAAAGGGATATGATTAATTATTACTATGATGAATCTGAAAACGTAGATGCATTTCCATGGAAGGATTATCGCGGCGATATTCAAATAATTGAAATTGGTGATGGAGTAGAAACCATATCTAGCGATGCGTTCAGAAATATGCCAAATCTTAAAGAGGTTACCATACCAACGAGTATTTATTACATTGGAAAGAATGCTTTCTTAAACTGTAATAGCCTTAAAGATATTTATTATGAGGGAAACAAAAACGAATGGGATGATCTTTTGGCAATGTCAACACAGGCTGAAATTAATTTTGATGCTGTTAATGTTCATTTATTAGGTGGAAGAGGTATTTCATTTGATCCAAGTGATAAGGTATTTACAATTAATACTTTAGCACCAACACCTGGTAAAGAATATGAAGATGTAAGTGCGTATACAACGATTGTTACTGATAATGTACCTGGACTTTTTGGTGATGATAAATACTCAGAGGGTGTTATTCAATATTGGAAAGACGATTCTAATTGTGGTATAGATGTATATGAAAGATGGACTGAGCGAGTAATGTCTGAGTCACAATTTGTTCAAAGCTTTAGCAATAATGCCAGATATAGTTATATGCTTGCCTTTGATATGACTCATTAGGGATTTTCTGATGAAGAAATTAAGAATATGAAATTTGAAACACCATATGTTGATTTTGAATATGAAGAAACGAGATATGATGAATATAATAAAGTATTATTCTTTTATGCTTCATACTGCAATGGTGATGACCCATATGAAACAGTAAATAGGGGTACTGCTACATTAGATTTTTCTGATGGAAATGTATTAACTTATGATTATAATATTACAAGTGAATTGGAAAATGCTATTAGTATGTTTGATAGTGCTAGACTATTAGACGAAGAGGGTAAACTCTTTTTTGATAGTAGTATGATGGACAAAGCATACCTTGATATTGACATGGATGGAAATAATGATGTTATTTTTCTTTGGGATATTGGAACACGTATACTTCAAGCTTATGCATTAGATACATGTAGTGTGAAAGGAACAAAAACGTATGAATTATCAAATGAAAGTATTATAAAAGAAAAGGCACAACAAAGAGAATTTGGGTTCTTTGAAAAAATAATTATTATTTTTGATGAAGAAGAAGTGATTGAACCATTAAATCCAACAGACGATTCTGGTAATAATGATGGAAACAGTGATGGAAATAATGATGTGCCACTTCACAAAGAAGGAGAGAAAATCTCCGATAAAAAATACACATATGAGATTACAAAAGGAGAAACTTTAGGTGTAACATCTCTCCCAGAAGTTAAAGTGACTGGCCTTAAGAAGAAGTCATTAAAGCAGATTAAAATTGCAACAGAAGTAACTATTGATGGTACTACATACATGGTTACTGCAATTGATAAGAATGCCTTTAAGGGTAATAAAAAAATTACAAAGGTAACTATTGGTAAGAATGTTAAGTCCATAGGGGCAAATGCTTTTAAGAACTGTACTAAATTAAAGCAGGTATCATGTAATTCAAAGGTTCTTAATAATATTGGTAAGAATGCATTTGCTGGAGATAAGAAACTTTCAAAGGTTATTATTAAATCAACCAAACTTAAGAAAGTTGGTAAGAAAGCTTTCTTGCGAAAAGGTGGAAAGAAGCTTACATTCAAGGTACCTAAGGCTAAGAAAAAAGCATATAAGAAATTATTAAAGAAAGCAAAGACTAATAAGTTTGCTGTTAAATAATAATAAAGAAGCAATCATCCTATGATGATTGCTTTTTTGTGGTTAACTCATTCTTACCACGAGGGTTGCGATAAAACAGCCCTCTTTTATGTTGGCGTACACATCGCCATCAGAAAGGTGCATTATCTTTCGGCAAATAAAAAGTCCAAGGCCATTGCCTTTTACATTTGCTGCGTTACTTCCGCGATTAAAACTTTCAAATATTTTATTGAGTTCTTCTGATTTTAAATTGCATCCGGTATTTTTAACATTAATAAGCATGCAACCATCCATCTTTTCAAAGAAGATGGATATTTTTTCTCCATCGCCGTATTTTATGGCGTTTTCCATTAGATTTCCGATACATTCGCAAAGTCTGTTTTCATCGCAGGAAAGCAGGCAGTCTGTATATTCACCTATGGAAAAATCAGTTCCTGACATGGAAAGAGTAGGAGCGTATCGTTTATATATTTTATCTATTATTACACTTAAGAACTGCTCGCCCATAGTAATGTCAAAGTTAATAAAATCGTTACTTGAAGCAGCGATGATCTGACTTATGAAACTTTCGATTTCATCGGCGCGTTTATTAATACTTCTAATACTTTCAAGTTTTTTCTCTTCATCGGTGTAAAGGCCTTTTTCAAGAGCCTTTGCGTTAAGTTTAATTGCTGAGAGAGGAGTTTTAATATCGTGGGAGAGTGAAAGCAGAAGAAGCTTTTGATCTTTCTGCAAATCAATTTCTCTTTTCCTATCGTTTTCAATTGATTCTCTAAGCATATTTATGCTCCAGGTGAAATCACCAAAGTATTTATTTTTCTCTGCTGGAATTTCTACCGCAAGATTTCCCTTGGCAAGTTCCTTTGGAACGGAAGTTATGTTATTAAAAGGCTTTAAAATCTTTCTTGTAATAAATACTACAATAAGCAAAACTACTATTCCTGCAATAATAAGAATTATATTAAATGTAATATAAAGATTTTTATTATCGATACCTTTGTATTCTATGCGGTAAAGATTGCCATCTATGTTTTTAATTACATATGGATTATTTGTTTCATAAAAATCAGAACCAGACTCTTTATATATTCCCAAAATATGTGGATATTCATTTAGGTCAATATTAGAGTAACTTGTGCCTTCCTTTATTTCATCAGCTATTCGTTTTGCTTCTACACGATAATACTTAGAAGAAGTGCTATTTTGGCGCGAGATAAGGACGTTGCTGATTATGATAAACAACGCTATTAACACAAAGGTGCATAAATAAATGCCAATGTATGATTTGCTAAAATTTGGTTTTTTGTTTTTTATCATACAAATTTGTACCCCACTCCCCAGACAGTTAAAAGGCGTTTCGCATGTTTTGGATCATCACCGAGTTTTGCCCTTAGTCTATTTATATGTACATGAAGAGTTTGTAATTCAGAATCACTATCGATGCCCCAGACACTGTTAAATAAGAATTCTTTATTAAGAGCTCTGTCCTTATTTTCAACCAAGATGGCAAGAAGGTCAAACTCCTTAGATGGAAGGTCCACTTCCTTTCCGTCAATGGTGACGCATCTTGTTGCAATATTAAGGACCACTCCGTCACCAGAAATGATGTCCTCCTGATATCTTCGTTTAAAAATTCCTTTGATTTTGGCCAGCATTATATCAATATCATATGGCTTTTCAATGTAGTCATCAGCACCAAGGGTGAGACCATTTAGCTTATCGTCTTTTTCTGTTCTGGCACTAACAATAATAATAGGTGTGTCGGTGCGTTCCCTAAGTTTCCTGCAAATTGTAAATCCATCTATATCTGGCAAATTTATATCTAAGACCACAAGTCTTGCTCCAAATTTTTCAAAGTAAGATATGGCCTTTTCACCATTTTTGGCAACTGTTACTGTAAAGTCTTCTGCTCTAAGAAAATCACATAAAAGAGTACTTAATTCCTTATCATCTTCCACAATCAAAATATCTGACATAACTCCTCCAAAATTAAAATTGCTTAAGGAGACAGAGAACCGTCCCCTGTCTCCCCTGTCTCCTTGCCGTATTTACCAGCCAAGTTCAAGTAACCAGTTGTTAAGGCTTACTTCACGAGCCTTAAGGTTTGCCTCGACACCATCATAGTTACCAATTTCTTTTTCTCCTTCAATGGTTCCATCTATTAAGTATATCACTCTTGAACATTTGGCCGCAACCTTTGGATCATGGGTTACACACATAATTGTGGTACCTTCTTTATTAAGTTTTATAAGCTCATCCATAACCTCGTTTGAACTTGTTCTGTTAAGGGCACCAGTTGGTTCATCGGCAAATATTATCTTTGGTGTATTTATTAAACTTCTACAGATACAGGCACGCTGTAACTGACCACCTGATACTTCGTTGATATCATTATTTCCAATTTCTTCGATGCCTAGTTTCTTCATAAGTTTACGGCCTCTTACTTCAATTTCCTTTTTGCTTTCTGTGGTCTTTTTAGACTTAATGGCAGGGAAGATGATATTATCAAAGATTGACAAGTTTTTCATCATGTACATTTGCTGGAAGATAAATCCCATTTCATCAAGGCGAAGATTCGAAAGTTCCTTATCATTAAGTTTTGATGTATCCTTGCCGTCAAATAAAACTGAGCCAGCTGTGATTTTATCCATCCCCGACATGCAGTAGAGAAGTGTGCTTTTTCCGGAGCCGGATGGTCCCATAATGGCAACCATTTCTCCTTCATTTATTTTTAAATCCAAGTTTTTAAGTACATTGTTCTGGTGCTTATTTACTATATATGTTTTGCAAAGTCCCTTTGCTTCTAAAACTGTATTCATGATATTTCTCCTTTTTTTACTCAATACTTGCGGTATCGCTTGCTTTAATACTTTTAACATAACTAGAAGTGATTAATGCTGCCATGGTAACAATTAAAACCAGGAATAGTGGGCATATAATAAATACTTCAGTTATATCAATACTAAGCTTTATGTTTGATACATCACCAAACAAGTTACAACCAAGGTTTAATAAATATGTGCCAAGTGGGAAAATGATTATTGATGACATTATGCTTGACACTAAGGAAATTATGGTAAATCTGAGAGATTGCCATAGTACTATGCTTATATTGGTTACTCCAATGGCTTTCATAAGAGCAATTTCACTTTTTTCTCTGGAAATAAAACTACGTTCCATAAGTACTACCACAAGAATTGATACTATTAATGTGATTATTATCATCATAATTTTCATGGTATTAAGAATATCGCTCATACCAGTCATATATGCTATGTATTCCTCAGCGGAATATACTTTTTCGGTGTCAAAGACATCTTTTATTTTTTCTATATATTCTTGTGATGTTTTTTCATTAGGATTATCTGTGAAAAATAAATTAAGTCCTAAAGAAGTATTGACCTTTTTTGCGTCAAAGCTATATCTTTCAGATAATAAACCGCTGTATCCGTTATTCATAAATGAACCTGTAATTCCAGTTATAAGCATCTTGGTATCTGAACCATTAATATTAGTGGTTATTGTATCGCCAATAGAAGCGTTTATTTCTTTTAATACTTTTTTTGTTAATGCAATTTCATTTTTTGCTTTTGGTGCACTGCCTTCAATAAAATAGATTTTATTAATATCGACGTTGGCATGAGATGTTAATAGAAGATCTATTTCTTCGTCTTCGTTATATATAAATCCATTTGAACCATAAGCAGTTCCTAATTTTGCAGGAATATTATTCTCTTTACATAATTTTTCGCCATTTTTGAGGAGTGTTTTATATCCGTCATTTTCTGTAAAAATGGGAGAGAGTACATTCATGTCAAATATTACTGCATCTGCATCAGGGTCCATATACACACCTTTAAACATTTCTTTACTTGAAAGGCTTGTGTTAAGAACAGAAGTAAGTGTTGTGGCTACAAGTAAAAATGTTAGTATTACAGATACAAGAATATATCGTTTTGGATGACTAATAATATCATTAATTGCCAAATAAGGTGTTGTAGGAAGTTTAGTAGATGTAAGATGTAATAACCCTTTTTTCTTAAATCTTTCTCCGGTCTGCCCATCTCTTACTGCATCAAGAGGAGAGAGTTTCTTGATTTTTTTGGTGGAGAAGTAACAGAGTAGAGTAACAATTATTATTACGCCTATGGTAGTTAAAATACCATAGATATATACATTGTTAGCACTAAATACTATATGTGCAGATATGGATTTAAGCATATTTCTGCTAAGAGGAATGGATACAAAAAATCCTAGTATGCTTCCAATAATTGTAACAGCAATGTATTTTACTATATATAACAATCTTACATCAAAGGATTTAATTCCGATGGCCTTCATTATGCCTATCTCTCTAAACTCTTCCTCGATTGTGAAGTTGATTGTGAATCTTAGAATTAAAAATGCAATAAAAATAAGAATTATACTTAGAATCATAAGCATATATGCAATTAGCATATCGTATATATAATTTCCCTCAAAGTCTTCCGGCAAATATACAGACACGTTGTTATTGCTTTCAAAGGTTTTTTGTAAGATGTCAATGTCCGATGTATAAACATAATATACAGTGCTTCCAAAAATACTTGTTTCAGGTTCCTTCTCAAGAATTTTATAATCTTCATCATTAACAATAAGATATGGGTTAGCAGCATTATCTGATGGATCAGTATAGTTTTTATATGTACCGGCATATTTAAGTGAAAGTTTTGTATTACCTATTTTAAGTTTAAATTCATCACCTTCTTTAACATCTAAACCATATATAAATGATGAGGTACAATAAAAAGTTCCTTTTTCAACATTTTTGATAATGTTATTATTCTTATCAAAATAATTAATGGCCATTTCATCGGAAGAAACAATTAATCCTGGATTTACGGTATTCGATAATTTTTTTCCATGAAGTTTAAAGTTTTCAGCTTGCACATAAGTAAGGTAATGAACCGCTTTTACAGTATTAACTCCTTTTATGCTTTTAAGTTTCTCATAAAAATCATCGTCATCTACACTTTTATCTAAGTAAACATATGCATCGGACATATTGCTTAGTTTTTTAAAGTGCTCTATACCTCCTGTTACGGCAGATATATTGTTAACTGCTGTGGATGCAAACATAGATGAAAGTACAATAAATAACAACATAACTACATTCATTGTCTTTTTTCGTTTTAAGTCTTTTTTTAGGATTCTAAAAAACATGACAACCTCCTTTTTGTTTCCTTTATGGCTTTAGTATACTACCCAAATTCTTAACAAATCTTTAACTGGGGTGGAACCGTCCCCTGTTCCACCCCCTGTCTCCCTAAAGATTTGACATTCGCACCTGGTATTGTTTTGGTGTCATGTTATAGTGCATGCGGAAAGCTTCGCAGTAGTGGCTGGAGTTTGAAAAGCCTACATCCACAGCGATTTCTGTTACATTCATATCTCCTGCAAGTAATCTATCTATGCTTTTTTCAAGACGATATTCAATTAAATAACTGCCGGGTGATTGGTGAAGATATTTTTTGAAAATCTCTGAGCATTTCGTTTTACAACATGAACCGGCATCAGCAATATTTTCAAGTCGTATCTTTTCACCATATCTTTGCTGAATGAAACCAACCATTTTAAGTAATGATTTAAAGTCGGAAGAAGCAGTCTCTTTTTTTTGATAGTTATCAAAGTTATCGATTAGTATTTTTATGATTCTGGTAAAGCAGCTAATTACTGTAAGGGGTGATTCGGGCGTGTTTTGAGATGAATTGTACATTTCAGTAAGAAGCATTAGGATTTCATTCTGCCAGTCGATGGATTGAGTTAGTTTTAAATAAGATAAGTTTCTATTTTTAAAGAATGGTTGTAATATGTTTTCTTCGATATATGGATTTGTTGATATTAATGTAGGATGGAGTAATATAACCATAAATTCGCATTCTTTTTTTTCTTTTGAAAAACCGTAATGGAAATTTTGGCTGTTAACAAATATTCCCTGACCTTTGGTTAATTCAATGGTTTTACCATTGACATCATAGGACATGGATCCTTTTAGAATAACAATAAATTCCAGTTCGTCATGCCAGTGAGAAACTGCAGAGTAATTTGCATAAACTGAAAGAAGGCCGTGTCTTATGTAATAGGGAATATTTGGGTTGTTATATATTATTTTTTCAGACAAATCTGAATTTATTGGTAAGTTAATTAACATAGGTACCTCCTAATTGGGGTGGAACAGGGGACGGTTCCTTGTTCCAACTAACTGGAACGAGGAACCGTCCCCTGTTCCAACTAACTGGAACGAGGAACCGTCCCCAGTTCCACCACGGAAGATTTCGATATAATTATGTCATATTTTGGTGTATATTTCAATGATTGTGTGATAATATGTTATAAAAATAGTACGAATAAAGAAAAACTTATGTAACAAAATAGTAATCTATCAAAGGAAAGGAAAAAAGAAAAATGAAAATTAAGAAAATCACATCTCTCTTTATGGCTTTGTCGCTTTTAGGCTCTGTAGTTTTACCAACCTCAGTAGTAAAGGCAGAAAATACTGAAGCGTTTGATCCAAATGGTTCCTATAAGGCAGCAATTGGTATTCAGACATGTACTCAGGTTTGGATAAATCGATTTGCATTTTTCGACAGTGACTTAAATAAGTATTATGAAACAGAAAATGCTAACAGCATGATAGCTGGCGATCCATCTGGTGATGGCGCAAGTTACGATTGTGAAATCGAAGATATTGATATTGCTGGAAACGGAACTTATGAAGTAGCAATTAAGAATGCAGATTTTGCTGGAGAAACTGATATTTCACAGCTATATGTTGCTACAAATATTCCAGCAGATGCACCTATAACCTTTAGCGATGTTTCATTTAGTGTTGATGGAAATGAAATTGTGACATTTGATGAACCTGAACTTGAAGATGAAACTAAATATTTAGCAGGTGGTATGGTTTTACTTTGTATTAACCACTGGCGCCCAGAACTTGTTAAGAAGCTTAGTGACTTAGGTCTTTCTGAAACAGCGGCAAATGGTTATACCCTCCTACAAGGTACAACTGGTGAAGAGGTAAAGATTAAGTTTACCGTTAGTGGATTTGATTATGACAATCCAGATGCAGTAGTTACTGAAGAAACTGTTGAAGAGACTACTGGAGAAAATGTAGAAGTGGTTACAAGTGCTCCTAGTACAGATAACAAGAAAACTGTTAAGGAAGAAAAGGATGATTCAAGTAAAATAGTTATGCCAATTGCAGGTGGAGTGATTGTGATATTAATTATCGCAGGTGTCATCGTATTTGCCACAAAGAAAAAAGATTAAAAGTGGAACAGGGGACGGTTCCTCGTTCCATTAAATGATGCCGCAGGCTTAGGCCTGCGGTGTTTTTTTGTTTGGTGGGAACCTTCCTCTGTCGCCTTTATTTTTATATTGATATATGGTAAAATATTTGGCGGAGGGTGGAACAGTGGTAGGTTCTACAAGTTTACTTTTTAAAGGTTATGGAGGAAGTAAAATGAAAAGAAGGTTAAAATCAATTATTACTACACTTTTATGCGGTGTAATGGTTGCAAGTTCGCTTCAATTAACATTTGCCGGTGAAGGTGATGAAAGTGTCATTTATTCTTATAAGTTCGGATTTGAAACAGATTACGAGACTGCAGGATGGTATATGTATAGTGAAAATGATGATTCTAATAATTGGGAAATAAATGAATATGCAGCCATGGCTAATTCAGGAAATAATGCTGTTATGTCGAAGGTTAGTGGTGCTTTTGTAGAGGACAATGCCAGTTATATACAGGCCAAGAACGTGTTGGTATCACCAAGAATAAAATGTCCTGATAATGCCTGCGTTGAGTTTTATGCGAAGAGTCTTTCGGGATCATCCAAATATGGAGAAAGTATAAGTATATATGTAAGCCATACTAGTGATGCTAATGATTTTAAAGAGATTGGCTCCATAAAAATATACAGTGGTGACTATGAAAAATATACATTCCCTATAAACGAATATAGTGGGGAAGAAATATTTATTATGATAAAACATGAAGGTGGATATATGGCACTCTTCATTGATGATTTTGCTGTTGTATCTGATCCTGATTACTATAAATACGAGAATCAGGAAAAGGATATAAAAAATGTGTTCACTGAAGACTTTGAGAAGAATCCTCTTAATAATGGATGGACTCAGGTAGATTATGATGGCGATGGCTATGGCTGGGTTGATAACAGTAACGATGAAACAATTAAAGGACATAATGAAGATGGAGTGGTATATTCAAATAGTTATGATTATTACACAAATAAGGGCTTAACTCCTGATAACTGGTTGGTTTCACCAAAGATTTCTTTGTCAGAACTTAGTTCTGATTATAACCCATATGTTGAGTTTTTTGTAAATGCAGAGGACATGTATTGGCATGATGAACATTTTGCATTATATGTTGGTACAACTAACAATATTAATACTATGACTAGAATTTCAGAGGAAATCGAGATTAATTATGGTTGGACTAAGTATAGGTTTTCCCTTGGTGAATTTGCTGGACAGGATATTTATATAGCAATAAGACATTTTAATACAGAGAATCAGTTCTCGCTGATTGTTGATGATTTTTCTGTATATGGAGCAAGTAGGGACCTTGGAAATTACAGAATAGATTTATCGGTCAATGATAGTGTGACCATTAATTTAAATGCCATGAGTGAATTAAGAAGCGAAAATATAGGTGGGCTGTTTATGAAGTATGTTCTAGAATTGCCTGATGAATGTAGGGATGATTCCTCTGATAAATTAAAAGTTGATATTAATGGGGATGGAGTATTTGATCTTGAATTAATAGAGAATAATTTTGGTGAACGTGGAAGTATTACTATTAAAAGAATTTCTACATATTTTGCTTATGGTGTTATTGAGTTGACAAGACTGGATGATGAAACAATAAAAAGATTAAGAGATATATATACTGAATCTATTTATAGTGGATTGGAAATAGATTTTGGAATTAAAAATATAGGTATTTATGTTAAAGATGCTAATCCTTCCACTGGCAAACTTTCACTTAATAATAACACCGGAGATGAAAAGAAAGAATTCTATGATGAGTTATTAAAGGCATGTGAGGATTACTTTAAGGATGATGTAACTCATATAGATGCTCATACTTATAGTGTTAGTGAAGATGGTGTTAAAAGTTTTGTAATTGGTTATACAGGTGATAAAAATGATGCATTTATAGTAATTGATTTTTATCCAAATTATGATGTGGAATTATCCTATGTAGCTTATGATGAATTGCCATATAGTGAGGTTCTTTATTTTGACTTTGATCCAGATAGTGGCAGTGAAGTTGAAAGAATTGCACTGTCCTGTGAAAAGGGTGATGTATTTATTATACCTAAAAAGAGTGACATGGCTTTCGACTTTTCAAAGAGTAATACAGTGGAGATTAAAGGCTTATCCGATCTTGAAAGAGCTGATTATCAGAGAAAATTCTATAGATGCTTTAAGTATAATTTGGAAAAGAATGAGTATGTGACATTTGCCGATGCTACAAGTGCACTTCTTGATTTTAATAAAGATGGCATTGACGATGTGAAGATTGATTATAGAAGATTTACTGATAGCATTACAGCTACATGGCTAAGTGACTATGTAATTACTGATGAGTTTAAACTTACATATGATGATTATTATAAATCTTTTAGCAGCATTAGTTTTTTAAGACCGAATAATATCAAAGAAGAGTCGGCAAATATTCCAAAAGTCGGTGAGAAAATCAAAGATAAAAAGTATATCTATAAAGTTACAAAGGTTGGAAGTGCAGATGGTTCTACCCTTGGAGAACTTCGGGTTACCGGTCTTAAGAAGAAATCTCTTAAACAGATTAAAATTGCAGCAAAAGTTAAAATTGGCGGCATAACATATAAAGTTACTTCCATAGGTAAGAATGCCTTTAAGGGTAATAAGAAGATTACTAAGGCTACCATTGGAAAGAATGTAAAGAGTATTGGTGCCGGTGCATTTGCCAAATGTAAGAAACTTAAGAGAATAGTGATTAATTCAACTAAACTTAGGAAGGTTGGCAAGGGTGCGCTTAAGGGGACTCATAAGAAACTCGTTTGTAAGGTGCCAAAGGCTAAAAAGAAAGTTTATAAGAAATTATTGAAGAAGGCTGGAAATAAGAAAGTTAAAGTTAAATAAGGTACAAAGGGAGACAGGGATTATCTCTAATCTTTGATTGGAGATGCCACCTCGGCGAGAGGACGGTTCTTTGTCTCCCTTTGCTATATCAGATTAGCGTGGATTTATAGTGGCTTTTTATAAAGGAGTATATATGAGTCGTAGATATTTAAGGATTATTTCATATTTTTTGGTGGTTGTAATGATTGTAACCACGGTTAATGTTCTAGGGGCATCACATATGGCGAAGGCTGGTGAACTGCAAGTTTTGGAAACTGATAACCTGCAGAAAGTTGACTTTAAAACTTTGGACATTTCGGATGTACCGGATGATGGTTTATATTCTTTTAAAATATCGGATGTACCGGATGAAGGTTTATGTTCTTTTGAAATATCGGATGTACCGGATTCTTTGAAGATATTGGCTGTAGGGAATTCCTTGTCCTATAATACTTTGTTTTATGTATATGATATTGCAGAAAGCCTTGGCATAAAAGATGTGGTAATTGGTAATCTTTATATCGGAAGTTGCTCTGTTAAGAGACATTGGAAGAATGCTAAAGGAGATAAGGCGGCCTATGAGTATCATAAGAATGTTGATGGCTCCTGGAGTGTGAAAAAAAGTGTGAGAATAAGTGAAGCTCTTTGTGATGAGGATTGGGATTATGTCATGCTTTCTCAATACAGTGGGCATGCAGGAGTTGCCAAGACTTACAAGCCTTTAAAGAAATTAGTTAATTATGTTAAAAATAGGGTGGATGATGATACCAAGATCATTTGGAACATGATGTGGGCTTATCAGGGAGATTATAAATCGAAAAGATTTGGAGTTTATAATTATAGCCAAAAGACCATGTATAAGAAAATAGTGAAGGCCACCAAAAAAAAGGTTTTGAATAATTCCGATGTTAACAGAAATATTGCCATGATTATCCCTTCTGGTACAGTTATTCAAAATGCCAGAAAGTCCTCCTATGGAGATACTTTTACAAAGGATGGGAGGCATATGACCAGAGGCGGTTGTTACTGTCTTGGAGTTCATCTGGTTTCAAAACTAATGGGTATTAAGCCGTCTTTAATCAAATATCGTCCAAAGAAGGTGAGCCGTAGGATGAGAAAGGTTGCCATAAGGGCTACGAGAAAGGCACTAAAGTCGCCATATAAGGTGAGTTAGGTTGGGTTTCACCCCGTCCCCTGTTTCACCGGAAACTCATTTGTGACATGTAGTTTTCTGCAAAAAAGTCGTTGTTAAAGAGTTATATTTGAGTTATAATTACAACGGTACGATATCGATTAAGTTAGATACGTAATTATATTTAATAAGGAGGATTATATGAGGTCTTTAAAGAAAAGATTGTTAGCAGTTGGACTTTGTGCAGTTCTTACTGTTAACACTACAGTTCAAGGCTTTACCGGTGGTTTAGGTATGCAGAAAATCGGTGGCGGTAATAGCCCAACAGAGCCTATATTTTTTGATGCTCTTGATGCAATTGGTAATACAACTGCAACAATTGGATGTATCTTAAACATTGGTTCAACATTGGCAAATGCAGACTGGGATGATCCGGGCGGAGTTTGCTTGAGTTTGGTGGATACTATTTTTGGAACAAGTTTTGGTGGTGATCCAGTTCAGGATTCACTTGATGCCATTTATTCTGATGTAGAGGAAATCAAAAATACAACAAATAAAATTAGTGATGGCGTTGATTATTTGAAAGCAAATAGTATCTACGTTAATCAGCAGTTGTCTGTTATTAATGGTTCGCTTAAGACTGTTAATTCACAGCTTGCAAGACAGTCACAGCAGTTATCAGAGATTTCAACTTCATTAAAGGAAATGAAGAATGAAATGAATACAAGTTTTGATAATTTAACTAATCTGATTAATGCAGATACAGAGGAATTGAAGTCAGTGGTTTATCAGTCAACATTTGAGTTGAAAAAGACTGATAAGATAAATGATGCCCTTACTTTCTATAACACTAATTATGCTAATTTGTTTACTTATGATAACAATATCTTAGAAACATTAAGTGCAATGCAGGATTCTTACACTGCTTTTTATGACGAGGTTCAAAAACTTGATAATAGCACAGAAGTTATTGAAGCACTTAATAAGGTAACTCTTGAAAGTGACAACTATGATAAGCTAAATGAAAGTGATAAGGAAATACTTACAAATGCTTATGTAACAGTTGGTGGTAAGAAACAGCAGGTATATAAATTCCATACTGATTTTGTAAAAACTCTTATGGAATTTGTTGCAGGAACAGGCACTGACAAGAGCCAGAGTGTTTACACACTTAATGGTAATGTTGGTAATATTGGTGATACAGTAATTTCCATGGGTGATTACTTAACAGGTTCAAATCAGGTGTTTGGTATCACAAATGATGATATGGGTATTGGTGAAATGTATTACCTTTACTGTACATTAGAAGAAAAAGATAATGAAACAGTTCATAAAAAATATAAATCATTTATGGATTGCATGGTTGCTCAGTACATGACAACTGCATGGCTTGCAGAAATGGCCTATGGTTACCGTATGGCAAATGAGGCAAATGGCGATAATAATGCAACAACTATCAGAAACTATGAGCAGTACTTAAATCGTATTCATGCGCAAATGTTTAAGGTTTATGCATACTATGATTATGAATATAAGAAGTGTATAAATACATATGACTATGGCGGAAATCATTTAGGTCATGATCAGGAAATCATTTATTATGGTAACCTTGCAAATGACCGTGTATGGAGTGTAAAGAAAAAGAATGAGATTATGGTACCAAGTGGTATGTCAGATAGTTCTCTTATTCTTGCACTTGGTGAAGAATATAATCTTCATTATTACTATAGATATGCAGATGTTACAAGAAGAGACGGCATAACTTGGAGTAGTAGTAATCCACAGGTTGCTGTTGTAGATAAGTATGGTAAAGTTTTAGGCCTTTCAAGAGGTGTTGCAACAATCACAGCAGAGTATATGGGAACTACAGCATCATGTACGGTTTCCATAGGTGATGTAATGGCAATTCCAAATGATGATGGAGTTAGTAGATATCACTATCACGAATACTATAGTAAGGGTGGTAACTGGGTAACTGATGAAACATTGTCCTTTGATGTGGCTTCAGAAAAAGGATACGATTATTATTATGGTATCAATACATACATTGCCGATACAGTAGAACTTTCTGATGATAAAAGATCTGCTTCCATTATTGAATCAACCGGTTTGACTGATGAAAACATGAGTCAGTTTGAATGGTTTGTTACAGGCGATGGTGCAGTTACAATAAACGGTTATGAGATTTCAGCAGTATCAGGTGGCTGGACAGAAGTAATTGGCTACAAAAAGAATGATAGTAATCATACATATGAATTTATAGGAATTCCTGTTCATTCAACTCAGGATACATTATTTAATAGTAATTATACTGATTATTCAGATTATATTGAAATTGATAGTGCACAGGATCTTATAGATCTTTCTAACAATGAAGAAGGATGGGGAAGTGATAAGAAATATGTTCTTACTTCAGATATTGATTTAGGTGGTATGGAATGGGCACCTATTGGATATGCTGTTGGATTTGGTGCATCAGATCTTCTTGAAAATTTCACCATAAACTCAGCAAGTACAAAAGTAAGTGGAAAGAATAGTTATTATGCATACGGCATTAATAAACCATTTATGGGTACTTTCGATGGTAATGGACATACAATAAGTAATTTTAAAATCACTAAGATTTCAAGAATTGATGAAATTGAAGCTGAACTTAAAGAGAAATTTGCCGAAGGTTCGGATGATGTATTTTCAACTAATGCGAGAAATTGTAGTCTTGTAGATGTGGGGCTTTTTGGTTATGCAGCAAATGCAAGTATTGTAAATGTTAATATTACTGATGCTAAAATAGAGCTTGATACAAGCAAGTCATCAGGAGTCGAGTTTGATGGTGTTGAAATGCCATATCGTGACGAATTCCTTTTATATGGTGGTGGTTTAGTAGGTGCTTATTATAATAATTTGATTGTAGGTGGTTATTCTGAAATAGAGTATAAACTTGCTTCATTTTTTGATAAGGATAGTAATGGTGATTTAATATATACTGAAGAAAAAATAGAAGAGTTATATAATTATGTTAAAGCTCCTGCAAGATTTAAAGAGTATTATCAGGAATTAAAGGATAGTTATCAGGAGGGTGATGAAGAAACTCCGCAAGAAAAGTTTGCACAATTACTTTTGTATTATTATATATGGAATAGTACTCAGAGTTTTACACCATCAGAACTTAATGGTTGTTATGCAATAGGTGAAATTAATATTAATAATACATGCAGCCAGGGTGGCGTATTTGTTGGTATGCTTGCCGGTGGTACAAATTATGATGTTAATAATTGTACAGCTTTAGGTGAAATTAATGTTAATTCATCACGAGGCGGCGTAGGTGGACTTTTAGGAGTATGGTATGTTAATTCAGGAATTTCAATTTCCGGTAATACTACAGATGTTAAAATTAAAGCTCTTGGTGGTGTAGATGCAGGCGGTGTAGTTGGTAAAGCAGAGGGTGACCTTTGTGTAAATAGGGATTTAATTGAACTTTTTGAAGAGGATACTCTTGAGGAGACCACAAATAAACTAGGTGCAGTAATGTTATTTGTACTTATATTCGCATTTACAGAACGAGGTAATATGGTTGAGGTAGATCCGGATGATCCAAATGCTAAATTAAACAATAATGAGGTTCTTGGAGATATAGTTTGTGAAGGCAATGCAGGTGGTCTCTTAGGAGAAAAGACATCTGTAGGAACAAAAGTTGATTTTATGCAAACATGGTATATGAAGATTAAAGATATCGAGAAAGTTGATTTATCTAACATGAAGTATATTTTCTATAATATCGACATGGAAACAAACTACGTAGCGTGTGATATTACTTCAACAAATGGTAAAGCAGCAGGATTAATCGGTTTAAGTAATGTATATGATGATAGAAATGAGGAACTTGAAGAAGGTCAAGTTAAACCTACTGTTTTCCCAGCTCAAATCTGCAAGAATTATTACACAGGTAAAATTAATGCTGGTTCAGAAGGTTATGCAGCCGGTCTTGTAGCTTTAGTAGAGCAAGATTATGCAGAACTTAAGCAGAATATTTCAGCAGCTACAGAGATTACAGGTGGTGGTCGTAACAAGGTTGCCTATGTAATTAATGGCAGAGAAAATGGTATGCCACTTGTTAGTGGTGAAGGTAATGCATGGAATGTTGAAGGTGCACTACATTATAGTGAGTTGCCAGGTTGGGCAGGCAATGATTATTCTACAGCAGGAAATGCAAGTGTATTTAATGATCCTGATACTTATAAGGATATATTTGGTGATGATAACTTCTTAGACCTTTCAGGCGGCCTTAAGGAAGACGGTAGCGCAGGTCTTGACTTAGCAGCAGGACTTATTCCTACAAGACTTGATAATCGTTTCAGATTCCAGACAGAAACAGTTCCTACAAGTTATCATCAGGGCGAAGACTTTGTTCCAGTAACAGCTATATATAAGTACACAGGTACTGGTGTTGAACTTATCACTGAGGGTGTTAAATCCACAACACCTGACATGACTGAAATTGGTGTTCAGACAGTTACATTAACATATGGTGATTTCACAGACACTTATGAAGTTCGTATTTATCCTGCAGCAGGTTACTTGAATGTAACAGAAAAGACAACTGTTGCAAAAGATGGAACAAAGATTTCAGGTGGCAAGATTACTCTTTATGAAAATGGAAGAGTATCAAATACATACAAAATTGATGATGTTGATGTAGAAGCTAAGGATGGCGGTGTATTTGTTATTAAGAAGGGCAAATATACAACAGCTCTTCGTGCAATTATAGTTGATGTTTATACTAATGAAATGAATGGTGCTACAGCTTCTTACGTAGGTCGCGAATACTATGGCCAGGGTGAAGATACAGATCTTTCTAAATTAGTACCTTCTAAGAAAACTGTTGATGGAAAGACATATAAGTTAATGGGAACATCACAGGATATTAAGTTTAAGGCTGTAAATGACGTTTGTGTTTTATCATATTATGGATATGGCTCGGCTTCTTCAGGTGATGATGAGGATGATGCTAATGTTATAAAGGGACCTAAGGTTGGTACCAAGATTAGTGATAAGAAATATTACTACGAGGTTACAAAGGCAGGTACTTCAAAGGTAAACGGCGAAGTTAAGGTTGTTGGACTTAAGAAAAAATCAATAAAAACAATTAAGATTGCAGCACAGGTTAAGATTAATGGTGTAACTTATAAGGTTATTGCAGTTGATAAGAATGCATTTAAGGGTAATAAGAAGATTACCAAGGCAATGATAGGATTAAATGTTAAGAGTATCGGTGCAAATGCATTTGCCAACTGTAAGAAACTTAGACAGGTAACTATTAATTCTAAGGTGCTTAAGAGTATTGGAAAGAAAGCATTCTTTGGAAATAAGAAACTTACAAAGGTTATTATTAAATCAAAGAAACTTAAAAAGGTAGCTAAGAAGGCATTTGCAAGAAAGGGTGGTAAGAAGGTTACATTTAGAGTTCCTAAGAAGAAGAAGAAAGCTTACAAGAAACTCTTGAAGAAAGCTAAAACAAATAAATATATTGTAAAATAAAAGTGAAACAGGGGACGGTTCCTCGTTCCACAAAGGAAACAGGGGACGGTTCCTCGTTCCACAAA
>Ga0129306_1001507_pt1 | contig 25980 bp, 28 predicted proteins | sample P827metagenome_FD_94438 | JGI IMG/M metagenome (GOLD analysis project Ga0129306, IMG submission 94438) | Capybara group fecal microbial communities from Wisconsin, USA - P827 metagenome | ecosystem: Host-associated > Mammals > Digestive system > Large intestine > Fecal | place: USA: Wisconsin...
CTACATACCGAGTGAACTTCATATGTTTAACCGCGGACAAGCTCCCGCACATGACGGGTGCCCTAACCGTTCTAAATTCTAAAACCTCGAGATGTAATATTATAATTAATATAATATACTACTCGAGGTTTTATCATTAAGAACGAAGACCCGTCGTGGTCCGCTCTAAACATATGAAGTCCACTCGGTATTTACTTTGTTCAAACCTTCCATATAATAAGACTTATGGGAATTATTTAGAAAGGTCCTGATTTTTCAAGCTCCTGGATTTTCTTCTCGCCCACTTCTGCAAGTTCATTGAATGTATTGATTGTTTCCTTCATACGTGGAAGTGCTTCCTTCTTGTATGCATTGATATCATCAAGTGCCTGAAGTGTTTCATCAAATGCTGTCTTTAATGTTTCAGGTGATATGGATGCTTCTGTAGCCTGCTTCTGAACTTCAACACCCTGCTTGTGAAGCATCTTTGATGTGCTTTCTATCATCTGATTTGTAGTTGCATTTAACATGTTAACTTTTTCCAATACAATCTTCTGATTGTAAAGTGCACCTGCAACTGTAACTGCTGTACGAAGAGCTGTTACTGTAACATTCTGAGCTCTGTCAACGGATCTTATTAATTCTTTATTGTTTCTTCTAATAAGTTCCATTGCAATGATACCCTGCTGGTCAACCAACTGAATCTGCTGGAAGTCTTCTATTCTTTGTCTTAATGGGAATAAGATTTCATTTTCAATGAAATCAATTTTTTCCTGATCTTCACCTTCTAACTTTGCCTTTTCAATTGCATTTGTAAGGTAATCATCCAGTTTAAGACCAAGTTCAATATTCTTCTGCATCTTCTTGGTCATTTCTCTCATGTCTGACTGCTCGATTTCAAGAGTTACATTATCAGCAGTAAGGGTTTTCTTTCCCTTTTCAAGAGATTCTACTATTGTTGCAATTTCTGCATCTGCTGTCTTAAACTTTTCAAAATATCTTCTAACAGGATTAAATATCTTTCCTATTGCTCCCTGCTTAACGAAATCAATTGCAGAAGGATCCAAATCCTTCATCTTTATTGTAAGGTCCTCAAGACCTTTTGCTACTTCTCCTGTTTCGCCACCCATTGCCTGGAATGTTCCCACTCTCTGCTGAAGTATAGCGTTCTTTCTCTGAGCAGTTTTCATGTCCTCTAAGCCAAACTGTTCAATAACATCTGTAAACTCTTTTCTTTCCTCGAAGGATTCAAGATTTACTCCCATTATCTGGTCTGCTTTTTCTTTTGCAGTATCAACTATTGCCACTTCTTCTTTTTCAGTTGGAACAATAGCCTGTTTAACTTCTTCCTTTACCTGCTCTTCAGTAGGAAGCTCCAATGTAAAACCCATTTCTTATACCTGTATGCTTACGCACCCTTTCATATTATTTATAACAATCCTTAAAACAATCTCTATAATTTCGGACTGTACTTTCCAAAAGAATTTTATCATATTCAAAAATAAAATTCAATGTAAAGACAAAGTATGATAGTGTAATTTTTATTACAATCAACTATTCTTTTTTATAATCATATCATAATACTCAACAGACTTATTCAACAAATCATCATGGTTGCTTACCTTATACTTAGCCTTATAGTTCAACGCATTATATGCTTCATTTGCCCGGTCAAGTTTATCCTTGAATTCTTCAGTATCTGAAACATCTCCAAGTTCATTAATAAGCTCTATGACAATATTGGCTCTATATCTATTATACTTATCCTCTATCTCAAGAAACCTACCATAACACTCCAAAGTATATCTCGAATCCTCAGGCAAATTATAATATTCCTCAATCAATGCCTCTATCTCTTCTAAATGTTCCTCTATGTCAAAATCTTCATCAAAACCATAAAGGATTCCTTCAATATTTTCAGGATTATTTTTAGCATCTTCAATCATGGATATTTTTTTATTCAAATGCTCTTTAGATTCCAAATACTCCTTATACAGATTATTGTTAATTGCATCTTTTTCAGCATAATTCAATTTTTCAAACCTATCATCAAAATCTTCAAACTTTTCTAAAAGATTATTGATGTTTTTTAGTCCATAACAGTCTTTTTCTTTTTCAATTAACGCATCCATTTCTCCATTATAATCCCCGGCAACAGATACACTATTATCATTTATAATCTTAATTCTATACATAGAAAAAGCAATTCCACTAAACATTAAGATAACTGCCAAAAACCATATTACCAGTATTCTATTCGACTTCATTTTAATCCTCAAATATATTAAACATTTCACAATTAATATAAACTTTTGAATCAGCAAATATATTATCACTATACTTGTTTACTTTTCATAAATTTACATCCCTCACAATTATAATAGAATAGTCAAAAAAGTCAAAGGGCAAATCAACCTGCTTTATCCTTGACAATAAAAACCATAAATAATAAAATGTCAATGTATGTTTATACATTGAAAGGTGAGATGAAATGAAAAATATTATTGTAGCACAGTCTGGAGGGCCCACAGCAGCAATCAACGCATCGCTGTCAGGGGTTCTTTTTGAAGGACTAAAAAACAGCCAAAAGGTTTATGGTGCCCTTCATGGTATCAGTGGCGTCATAAATGAAAACTTCATTGTATTTAACAGCAATGAAGAAAACATTTCAAGCTTTTTAGAAAGATTAAAAATATCTCCTGCATGTTTCTTAGGATCATGCAGAGTAAAATTACCGGATTTTACAAAAGATTCCGAAATCTATAAAAAGCTCTTTGAAATATTTGAAAGAAACGAGATTGATGCTTTTTTCTACATTGGCGGAAATGATTCAATGGATACCATTTCAAAACTTGCAGCATATGGAGAACACATAAGCAGTCCAATCAGATTTGTAGGTGTCCCAAAAACAATTGATAATGATTTAATGTGCACAGATCACACACCTGGGTTTGGTTCTGCAGCAAAATTCATTGCAATATCCATGTTGGAAATGGCTCATGATACTTCTATTTATGAAGTACCCCATGTAACTATAATTGAAATAATGGGACGTAATGCAGGATGGCTTACTGCCGCATCCGCCCTGGCAAGAAATAAGTATAATAATCTTCCTCAATTAATATATTTGCCGGAGGTACCATTTGACAAAGAAGCATTTATAGAAGATGTTAAATGTGAACTTACCAAAAGCAATAACGTAGTAATCGCTGTATCAGAAGGAATTAAGGACAAGGATGGAAATTACATCCAAAATACTACTGCTGTAGAAGATAAGTTTGGACATGCACAACTCTCCGGTGCAGGTAAAACATTGGAATTATTGGTTGCTTCAAAACTTGGAATAAAATGCAGATCTGTGGAACTAAATATTGTTCAAAGATGTGCCGCTCATACTTCATCAAAAACCGACCTAGACGAAAGCGAAAATTTAGGTCGTATGGCAGTAAAACTTGCCATGAACGGTGAAACAGGAATCATGCCAGTGCTTAAGCGCACATCTAATAGTCCATACCATTGTGAAATTGAGTCTGGCGATTTGAAAAGCATAGCCAATAAGGAGCGACTTGTACCAAGGGAATGGATTACAGATAAAGGCAATGACGTGACTGAAGAAATGATCCAATACTTAAAGCCACTTATAATTGGCGAGATTAATATTGAATACAAAGACGGTCTTCCTGTATACGAAGACATAAAGCATCTTTATTAAAAACAAGGAGATGGATTTTTATCCATCTCCTTGTTATTTTTAACTATTGCCTTGCATCCTGAGTTCTTAAAGTTTTTTTACTCTTAAAATCATATCCATCCAAAATATTCCCCTATCATAGTGAAAAAATGTGGCAATGATAGAAGACTACTAATGATGACAATAATGGATACGATACCGAGAGGACCGAATCTCTCGCTCTTTCCACTTTTTACTCTTTTGTTCCATATGATAAACAAGATAATAGGCGGAACAAAAATCCAAAATGCATAAGCGAACAAAATAAAGATAACGATTCCTTCCAAAACCACCATTACTCACCACCCCTTTCCCTTTAGATTTAATACTGCTTATAGAATTATCTATTTATGTTCGGTCTTTTATATGTGCATACAATACCAATTACTGATGCGATAAATGCAAATGGCGCAACTCTTACAAAAATAAATTCAAATCCATGCATAATTGTTCCAGCAACAGCATACTCAGGATTATTGTAATCCCAATTCAAATAAGAACTATTCATTGCTATAAGAGCTATAAAGATCAATACAATAGCAGCACATACTGATATTAGTGCTATGCGAATTGTTTTTACTTTTGCCATACTATTCTTTGCCAACTGAAGATTAATTACCTCTAACTTTTCAGAAATAGTTTTTAAATCATCACCATCAGCTTCATTTACTGTTTCTCCAAGTAATGTACTTACAGATGTATCCAATTCATCTGCAATCTGAACAAGCATAGCTGAATCTGGTACAGATAATCCATTCTCCCATTTTGAGACTGTCTGTCTTACCACATTTAATTTGATTGCGAGTTCCGCTTGTGAGAGTCCTTTTGACTTTCTAAGATTTTTAATATTTTCATTTAGCATATTCCATGCCCTCCTTATGTTTGATGGCCTTATTCTAGCTCATAAAGGGCCGTTGCCACAAGCAACGCAGCTTAACATCGGCGCATTTGCTGGATTTCCCACAAAATTTACCACTAATTGCAGCAAATGCCATCTAAACTAACATAGCTAAAATGGGTACTCTAATATAGTTTCCATCATAGTCTTCTGAGGCTTCATACCAAACTTCTCATAAAAACTATAAGCCACCGGATTGCAATTCCAAACATTTAATGTAACATTATAATAGCTATGCTGTTTTGCATAATCAATTATGTATTTATAAAGGAACTCACCAAGACTCTGGTGTCTCATCTTCTCGTCGATGCAGATATCATCAATGTATAAAGTTTTAATATCAGCAAGTAGACGATCATTTTCAATGCTCTTATCCTTACAGAAAGCATGTCCCAAAACATTATCATCTGAATCTGTTATAACGAATACAGTTGTTTTTCCATCTTCCTTAATAATCTCGCTAAGTTCTTCTCTTGTATACTTTGTAACTGAACCCTTAAATATATCAGGTCTTCCCTCATGATGAACCATATCAACCTGAATCAAAAGATCCATTATCTTATCTATATCCTGTTCTTTAGCTTTTCTAATAATAACCATCAAATCCAAAAACACTCCCATAGTTTATTCTCATAATAAGCACATGTTTTAAATACATCACATAATCTGTCTGCTTCTTTACCATCTATATTATCATTATCCGCTCTATCATCAAGGGCTTTAATCCATAAATCATTAGCCTTTTTGTATGATGAATCTGTATATGCATCAAACCAGCTTTTATAAGGAGATGATTTTAACTCATCATTATATCGTTCACTCACAATATCAGCTATGTATGCATAATTCCATGAACATTGTAACAGCGCAGTAAGACCTGATATAATACCATAATTATTTAATTGATTATTCATATAACTTACATAGTCTGATATTACTTTTTTCATCTTACAATTACTAATATCTTCATCCCTTATATCCAAGTCCCTTAGATTTTTCATATGTACCTTATATGTTTCATACTCTGTACTTTTTATGGTATCTGCTAAAAAAGAACGAAGCTTGGCATCTTCTGTCATAGACAACATTTGCTTTAAAATACCAATATAATCCTTTAGATAGAGATAATCCTGTATCATGTAATTTTTAAACAAATCCGTATCCAAAGTACCCTTTGCCATACCGATGACAAAGGGTTTTTCTACTGCCTGATTCCAGATATTTTTGGTTTCTCTTAAAAGTCTGTCTGAAAACTTCATAACATACTCCTACTTTTCAGCAATTATGGCAACATATCCACCACTTTTATATCCTTCAATAACTTCTTCCGGTTCCTCGTTAGTATATAACGGATTCTTAATAAGCGTCTGATAGAATTTGAAGTTTTTAACTCCTAATGATTTAAGCACATCTATCTTTTCTTCTGTAGTATGCCATACTCCTGAAGCTGCAAGTGCAAGCGGATAAGGAAGTTTTGGCATAGCCCCCTCTAGGAATTCGTGATCATAGGTATTTAAACTTTTTCCCAGCAAATACATAAAGCCAAATGCACTTTCTTTAGGAACATCAAGAAGAATAAGCTTTCCTCCTTCTTTAAGCGCATTAAGGCTCTTCTCATATACCGGTTTTAAATCTTCCATATAGCTTGAGCTTCCATTAAAATAAATAATATCATATGTATCCTTTGGAAGTTCAACATCTTCTATCAATCCAAATTTAATTACATTTACGCCTCTTTTTTTAGCGATCTCGCCCATATCAACTGAGGGCTCAATCCCCTCTATATTAGAAGAATCTATATAACTTTCAAATAGACCACTACCACAGCCTACTGAAAGTAATCTCTTACCGCTTATATCTCCTAATACTTTTTTAAAAAGTCTAAGTTCACTGGTAAACAGATTTTCATTTACCATAAACCATTCATCATACTGATTTGCATATCCGTCAAATTTTTGTTTTTCTATATTACTCATAACTTTAACTCCTATAAAAATACATAATTATGTGCTAAAGGGCCACTTCCCTTACCTAGATCAAGCATAGCTGCCAAAGCATTAGATATATACTCCTTAGCATGTTTTACTGCGTCTTCTAAAGATTCACCCTTTGCTAAATTTGATGCAATAGCACTAGAAAGGGTACATCCGGTTCCGTGAGTATTAGGATTATCAATTCTCTTACCTCTAAACCACACCGGTCCATTATCACTATATAAAAGATCATTAGCATCATTAATCTGATGACCGCCCTTACATAGCACGGCGCAGCCATATGTACTATATATTTTTTCTGCTGCCTTTATCATATCTTCTTCTGTACTTATAGACATCTCTGATAGTACTTCTGCTTCCGGAATATTAGGTGTAATAACTGTGGCGATAGGCAAAAGTCTCTCCTTTAATGTTTCTATCGCATCATCGCTTATAAGCTTAGCTCCGCTTGTTGCCACCATTACAGGATCTACAACTATGTTCTTTGCATTGTATTTTTTTAAATTATCTGAGATTACACATATGAGTTCACTTGAAGAAACCATGCCTGTCTTAACGGCATCCGGAAATATATCGCTAAATACAGCGTCTAACTGTTCCTTTAAAAACTCCGGTGTTACCTCCATAATACCTGTTACGCCAGTAGTATTTTGGGCAGTAAGAGCTGTAATAGCGCTCATTCCATAGACTCCATTAGCAGTCATGGTTTTTAAATCTGCTTGTATACCGGCGCCTCCACTAGAATCACTTCCAGCTATGGTTAATGCTGTGTTCATATTCTTACCTTCTTTCTTTTATTATTTCAGCATTTTTTATTATGCGACAGAAGGTGGTGCCCCCAATCTGCCGCCCTTAACGGGACTTATAATTTTAATACTCAATTTAAGAATTCATTATAAAAATCCCGATTGCTAACTAATTCATTTAATTCTCTAATATATAAATCAGCTTTTTCCTTTAGTTCCTCCTGATTTATCTCTCCATCCTTATCATATACTCCAACGGTTTTATAACCTGCTTTTTTTGCAGTAATAAGTGCATATAAGGAATCTTCAAAAACCACAACCTCCTGTGAATCTAATCCCATAAATTCTGCTGCTTTATTATATATATCTGGATTATGTTTACTGACTCCTATTTCACTTGTTGTAAAGATTTCATCAAAATATTCAAACAATCCATTTCTTTTAAGTGCTTTTACAATATGCATTCTAGGACTAGATGTTGCTGCGGTTATCTTTATCCCACTCTTCTTAAAAATCTTTAGAATATCTTCCGCTCCTGATTTTGCACTAACTTCCATATAATAAAATCTTTGAAGCATATATCGCAAACCTTCTAATATATCTTCAACTGATTCATCTAACTTATATGTGCTTTTTAAATACTCTTCCCCCTCTTCCATACTCATGGAAAAAAGGATATCACCAAGATTATCTTCCGGCTCCTTACCTTGATCAACTATGTATCTAGCTCCTAAATCATTCCAGATACCCATCGAATCAAGAATCACACCATCTATATCAAATATAATTCCTTTTATCATTACATCACCTTGCTGAAGGATAGTTTACATGACAGTTTTTATTGTAACTTCCTTTAATTTCTTTGTAGCAGTTACTATATCCTCCTGCGCATATATAGCACTGATTACTGCAATACCACAGATACCTGTATCCTTTAATTCATAAGTATTTTCAAGCGTTATTCCACCTATAGCAATAACAGGTATACTTACCGCATCACATATAGCCTTAAGCGTATCTATGGATACATCCACAGCATCATCCTTAGAACCTGTAGGAAATACAGCTCCTACTCCCAGATAATCTGCCCCTCTTTTTTCTGCAAGAATCGCCTGTTCTACAGTCTGAGCTGAAACACCTATGATTTTATCAGGTCCAAGCTTTTCTCTAACATCACCTGCTTCCATATCACTTTGTCCTACATGCACACCATCAGCATCCATCTTAATAGCAATATCCACGTTATCGTTAATTACAAATGGTACATTATACTCTGCGCATAATTCTTTAAGTTCTATTGCTTCTTTAAGAAAGTTTTCACCATCCAAATCCTTCTCTCGTAATTGTATAAAAGTTGCGCCACCATCTAAACTTTCCTTTACAACCTGAAGAAGTGTCCTGTCCCCTAGCCAATGTCGGTCTGTAACTGCATATAAAAGCAGATCTTTTTTATCTAATTTCATACTTTGCTCCTCTATCTAGTACATCTCCACTCATATTAAAAATAGCATCTATAATACGATTGCGATATGAGGAGTTACCCTCACCTTCTTGCATATTAGACCAGCCTATCTCTCCTGCAAGTCCCATAGTACATACTGCTGCTGCCACTGCAGTAGTTTTACAATCAGGATTTGCTACTAAAAATGCTGTTGTAAGCCCTGAAAGTTGACAGCCTGTTCCGGTTATCCTTCCCATCTCAGAGCGACCATTCCTTATAACAAAGCATTTGTCTCCATCACTGACAAGATCAATCGCTCCCGTAATAGCTACTATAACTCCTTTTTCCTTAGCAAATGCTTTTACAAATTTAATAGTATCATCCAATGTTTCTTCTGTAACCGCATCAGCCACATCTGCATCAACACCCTTTGTAGTACCGCTTCCTTGTGCTAAGGTTTTAATTTCCGATATATTACCTCTAATACAAGTAAGCTTTACCTCTTCCATAAGTTTTAACGCTGTCTCGGTACGAAGTTTAGATGCTCCGGCACCAACAGGATCTAATAAAATCATATGCCCCAATTCACTTGCTCTCTTACCTGCTATAAACATACCCTCTATAGATCTCTTATTAAGAGTACCTATATTTATATTTAATCCTCCGCAAATACTTGTGATATCTTCCACATCATCCGGTTCATCGCTCATTATCGGGCTACCACCACATGCAAGCAATACATTTGCCACATCATTTACAGTTACATAATTTGTAATATTATGAACTAAAGGTACATTTTTTCTTACGTTTTCCAAACAGTTTCCTAACATTTTTTAATCCTCTTTTCTTATTTTTTTAGAGAGCTTGCTATGTTTACATTAATGTAATAACATTAGGTTTTATTGCATTAAAACATAACTTTATCCAATATAGTGTCTACGTTAAATTAAAAGGCAGATACGCCCAATATGGACACATCTGCCGTAACTAACTATATCTCCCTACGTTGGCATTATCCAAATCAGGTTTTGGGTCCAGGTCATACAGCCTGCTCTCAGCCAAGTCAAGCTCAGCTCCCCGCTTTTAACAAGTTAAATTATACATTTGTACATTACAAAAATCAACTACCAACACTCACAAAATATAACATTTTCTTTTTCGCTATATTTTTATAATTATGAAGCAAAAAAGTTTTTTCTATTAGTGCCCTATATAATGCTTTTTAGCCCATTATCTGTTTCAACTCTTTTACGCTTTCAAAAACATCATCCCATGTTAATGTTCCAACATAATAATTTTCTCTACAATAATTCTCCCATTGACTCTTGATTGCTCTTGATTTATACACAGCTTCAAGAATTTTATCGAATTCGTTAATTTATTTTTCAGTAGAACGCATATCTACTCCTACAAGTGATGATACCAACAATCCACCCTTTAATACAAAATTATCTTTGTACTTTGAAACAGAAACTCTCTCCAATAATCTTTCCATCATATATATACGAAGCATAATCTGAGATTTGTCACTATCCCCACCCGCTTTGTTTTTTATTCTTGCCTTTACCGATGTTGCGCTTTTTATCATAACAATACCTCCGTATATTGTCTTACCCAATCTTCAATTTTCATTTTTTTTGCATAATCCATAAGTTTATTAATATCTTTTTCTTTATCTGCAAAATATGAAGTTAAAGCTGTTTGAAAAATCTGGATATCCATTCTTCTTTTTCTTTTAATCACATCACAAATACACCTTTCTTTGTCATATACTCGAATTATATTACCTGCAAAAGTCTCTGCATCAATCAATCCTAGCTCAAACAATTCTGGCTTCACTGTATGAACAATAACACCTGTTTGTTTTAGATGTGATGCATTATAACCTCTCATCACACTAATAACCGGAGCAAAAGGTTCTCTATCCGAAAGATTATGAATATAGAGTGCTGTCTCGTGAGAAAATATAATCTTTCTATTTCTTAGCTGCAGTTCATACAATCTGTCCTCCCATGCGTCAACTGCAATGTAAACACCAGAAGCAACTTTCTCCATCTTATTTTGACGTACAAACTCCATAACCTGATATTTTGAGATTCCATTATTCTGTGCATCGATTAAGCGAATATATCCATTATTTTCTTCTATCATTTTTTTCAACAAATAATTGTAATCCATACGTTCCACCTCTCTCGCTACTATTTTATCTTTTTGTAGCGAAAAAGTCAATTTTCATTCTTATACTGATAGTGTAATTTTCCTTATGGACATCCATTCCTACATAAACTATACTATTCATAGTGACCTCCTCTTGTATGCGGTAATCCCTGTTACCATTAATTTTTTCCAATTAACAGTTTACAGATAAATCCACGAATCTACAATTGTGAGGTCACTTCATATTGTCTCCGGTAATTATTATGCATCAAAATATAACTTGGTTGTAGTGTGTCTTTTATGAGACGCTTACATATATATAATAACTGTTAATGGTGCTTGGGAGGTAAACTGTTGAAAAAAACCATGAAATTTAGATTTCTCTAAAAATCATGGTTTTTAACAAAACTAATCTATACATATTTACGGTAAGCATCTTTCAATATTATTCATAATATCCTTTATTACCAAATAAAATACTTTCAACCTTACCATCATCAACAGATATACCTATTGATTTATTGACATCAGTATAGCCATACTCATCCTTTATAATCCCCTTAAACAAGTTCTCTATTTCTGTAAACTCTATAGGAAAAACAACAATCTCATCCATAGACAATTCTATACCATCAAATATTTCTACTGCTTCAACCTGGTCATTTTCATTGTAAAAAACATGAAAATCACCATAATCATCCGTCAAACTAACACTATCAGGAGTCTTCCTAAATTCTTTATACTCTGCTCCCAATTTTTCTCTAAGTTGTTGACGTTTCATGCCAAATTCAATGTCTCCAACTCTTTCAAGTGGTTTTACAATCCATCTCATCATATTCTCTTTTCCTCCTCTAGTTTATCTACATATTTCTCCATTTCCTTTATAGCATCATCATATTTATCTCCAAATTTACTTCTAATATCATTAATATCCATTTGTAGCGCTTCTCTAAATTTACCTTCTTTAATAAATTCTTTCTGTTTCGCCTGATATTCTCTAGCCTCCTTTGAACTTCCACAACTTGCTGTTTGCCTATGATCCTCCTTATCCATTCTTATTGCCGGACCATCATTACGCGAAAGTTCTGTTACAGAATCAGCTGGCATATGATGAACCTCTTCATTTTCAGTACTAATCTTTATTAATTCTCCATACTTCCCACCTTTTTTTTCTATTTCAGATGTTTCATTATTACTGTTTTCAACATTATCAGTATCTACACCATCATTATTTATTTCATTATTATCATTACTACCCAAATCACCCATTATATTATTGTTTTCATTTTTATAAACCTTTCTATCATAATAATAATCTGGTCGAATTGGCATATCTGGCTTAATCGGAATTATATCTGGGTGTATTGGATGAATTGGTTCGTCACCAGGACGTATTGGTCGAATCGGAACCACATCCGGATTTATCGGTCTTACCCATGGAATCCTTTCATCAGGATTATACTCTTTTCCATCATTCCTATTATCCACTTCAGTCTTATAACCATTATCTACTCTATCATCGGGATTATACTCTTTATTATTGTCTTCAATTTCAAGATTGCTTTTACTAGTATCATCTAGTTTATTATTTGCTAATTCAATTCCCATCTAAAAACCTCCTTTCACTGACCAATCTCTTAACTCTTTTTCCTTATTGAGTTCTAGTAAAATATACTGAGTGATAGCAGATTGAACTATATCTCTTTGAACTTGGTCATCTATTTTTTCCTTTACTTCAATTGGAATAGCATCTACTGCGCTTAATGTCCATAGTTTTTCATCTCTACTTTCAGTATATGTTTTCTTAACAGCTTCTTTAACCATCGGAAATAGTTCACACATAACCGGAGCAATCTTTGTCATTCTAGGAGTAGCATCTTGATTGTCAAGTGCTCTAAAAACAATAGTTTGATAATACGCAGAAAGACCCACTTCATCCATTTCTCGTTTCAAGTTATCTCTCTCTACCTCTTTACCATATTTCAATCCCTTACTTAAAATACTAGCTATCTCAACTCGTAAATCTGTTGTATCACTTATTGGCCTGTTATACTTTTCGTATTCATAACTTTTTTCTACACTCTTACTTCTATCAACCTTACACAAAATTGGATCTATCCACTCATTTTGATATACGGCAGCCACCCCTCTAGGAAGCTTAGCCAACTCAATAATTTGACTTTCATTTAGATTAGCCGCTGCACCAACTAATTGCCTATCATTATAATCAGGTAGTCTTAGAATTATTTTTGTATTTGTATTTCTTATTACAGACATATCCATAAGTCCAGGTGCTTGATCTGCTATAATGAAACCTTCTCCATAAGTTCTCATTTCTGCAATAGAATTAGCAAGCATTTCAACACTTTTACCAGCTAAATTTGAGCTTTCAGCAGATTGCTCTATGGAAGTTCTTCTTAGAATGTTATGTGCTTCTTCTAATACTGTAATGTGTCTTAATGGTATATTCATGCCTTTAGTATTTACCATTCTATACTCTTGTAATTTAAGTACAATCATACCCATAATAAGTGACTTAGTTTCGGCCGATCCAACTCGACTCAAATCAACAATGACATTTTCATCAAATAGTTTTTCATCATCTATTTCATTAGATGTAAAAATCATACCATTCAACCCATTACAAAGTGATTCAATTCTAGTTAAAAGAGATCCTTTATAAGCGCCTTTATTTTCAGTATCATATTCACTTGAATCGATTATTGTCTTTACATTCCTTTTTACATCATCAAAATTTGGATACAATCTATATCCAAATTCATTTATAGATTCTTCTAAATTCCAACCACAATCTTCATACGCTTTTTCAATTGCATTTTTTAACACCGCCGGCATTGCTGCATACATTGGCCAACATACATTAAAAATCTCTACTAACCTGTCTAAATGTTCTAGTACATGTATTTTCACTGGGAAACTAAAAGGATTTATCCTTAATAATTCAGATATTAATGGATTTGTTCCATAAACCGAAACATCTTTTGCGTTTCCAAAAACATTCTTATATTCTCCTTTTGCAGGCTCAATAACCATAAATTTTATTTTATTATTATCATCATCTATTTTTACTCTCTTTGCTTTTTCTAACAATGTATAAATAGTATTGCTTTTACCAGAACCCGTGCTACCAGTTATAAATACATGTGAAGCAAAAGAATTAATTGATAATTCTACATCAGCTTCATCAGGTCTATTCATATGAAATACTTTTCCTAATTTAATCTTTTTTGATCCTTTTTCTCTTTCATCATAGCTAACTATATTTCTACCAAACTGTGCGCATTCAACTACTGGTAATCCCGTTACCGATTTTTTAGGAAAGTTAAGAGCATATGCTAACTCTTTACCGGAAAGACTTGTTGTTGCATTTACAATAGTTGGATATACCAAATAACCGCTATCTTCTTGTATTGCATCTGGATTAATCGCAAAAATAGGATGTCTTAACTGCTTTAGATATTTTACTATTTCTTTTGCACTTTCACTTTCAACATTATCATTTCCAAGTTTTGATCTCCATACATTTATTGCAGAATTAGAAAGATAAGATTCTTCTCCCATCGTTAAAGCCAAATATGTATGTGCAACATTATTAGCCACTTCTCTATCCTCACTCAATACATATGCAGCAAAATCCCACATACCAAGCGCTGTACTTGTTTCAAGTCTTTTCATCTGTTTTTCTAACAATTCTATTGCATGTTTAATATTATAATTAACATGATTTTGAGTAACCCCCTCATTTTTACCTAATATAGATGTCATAGACGATGATCTTGCAAAACTTGCGCCTGCATTTGCTCCAAAATTAACTGCTTTACTCACTCCATTTGCAACAGCCATTCCTCTAGTAACAGCTCTTCCTACAGTATTTGTAACTGAGTTTCCAACAGTTTCTGATAAGCTATTTGTAACTGTATTAGTTACAGCTTTAGCAAATGTAGTTGTTGCAGTCTTACCGATAGCATCAGAAAGACTCGTACTTGATGTACTTGTTTTTGAAACATTTACACTATCGCTTATCTCTGCATCGACTGGACCAACATCAACGCCAGAACTAACACTAGTACTCGCGCCTGCTGTATTTTCACTTGCCTCACTTGTTCCAGAAGTATGTGTTTCAGTTGTTGAATTACTACCTCCGCTTGATTCCATATCTGATTTTGAACCACCTTCCGTAGATGTTGAAGATGTATTTTTACCTTGTGCTGCACTATAACTATCGGAATCACTACGTGATGCCGTTTCCGTATAATTTTTACCATTTTGTATCCCAGCACTAGCGCCTAGGTTAAAACCAAGTGTTGCAGAAGAACCTCGAGCTTCAGATTCAGTATATGTATAATTAGTTTGCCATGAAGCATATGGTGTTAATCCTGAATGGAATTCTCCAAGTTTTAGTTTTCTCTCATCTATATCATGAATTGGTGTAGCAAGTAATATTAGTACATACTCTTTTCTTCTCTCATCAGGTACAATACCATCTAATAGTTTTTCAATAGTTTGACTAATAAATTTTTCCGACTTTTCTGTAGGTATATTTGTTGCTGTAGCTATAGAGTATTCCCTTTCATTTTGAAAGCATGGCAAAACACCGTTTCCATATGCTTCATCATCTTCATCATTTTCTTTAAATGTTGCACCAGGAAAATTACCTTTCATCGCTTCTAGTACTCTTTTTTTATAACTTGAAATATCAGTATTACTATCCTTATTATCTAAGTTTACTATGGCCATATATACATTTGTGCCACTTTGTTTTCTATCAAACACTAATGCGATATTACAGTTTTCATTTTCTAACACGGCATATACATTTACTAATTTTTCAAGACTATTCTCATCCCTATCAACAACCCATTTTGTAATATTAAAAAATCTTATATTATGTGACTCATCAAAACAGGATTCTTCACCCAATTCATGCTTGGTATTTGCATCATCGTATTCTGCATTAAATGCGATTGGAAGATACAATTCTTTTATCTGAGTAATATAAGAATTGCCGACAACTGCGCCTCATGTTCAGTAGAAACTCTTGCATAAATAGCAACATTTCTTTTCGACATGATATCTCCTATCCTGTTTTTGTACCCACTGATATGTTAACATAACGTTGGCAAAGCATCAACCATTTTGTGTGCCTTTCCCCTGATTTTTTTTATGGCATCATCAGAAATATGTCTATCTTCATATAGACTCTCTAATAAAGCCACAGATATGTTGATACATATCTTTTCGTACGTAACAGAATCCATCTCGGTAATATCCCTTTCAGAAACAAGTTCAAAGCTCTGTTTCATTCATTCACGCTCCTTTCCGCTGTATTTTTGCAGTCATAACTGCCGATATCATACCTTCAACTTAAGTACAATTAGATTAACCTTATTTAATAGTAGAAACTCATTTATTGAAGGTCTCATATCGAAAGTTATAATAATTAAAAAGCCGGTGGTTATGGTTAATAACCCACACTGGACTTGCACCATCTTTATAGTTAGACCCTTACGGGGAGTATCATTATCAAGAGTAGCCGCAACCACGAGACCACCACAGTCTCTGTTTTGCAAGGATTTTCTCGCTCCGGATGTGTCACATGAAGAATAATCTTCCAACCATCATGGCGAATCTGCGATACGGCGCAATGCGAAGCATACTCTGAACGTCCGACTCAGTAATATCTATTCAGTTGTCAAAGATCATATATAGACTTGTCAGTCTGAGGAGCACACAAAAATAAATCATCTGTTGTTATCATTAGAGTTGTGTGCCCATCCAGAAAGGCAAATTACTTAATCATTTAATATTGCTTTTACGTCTTCATCATCACAATCAGATCCTATTCTTAGTATAGAAATCAGTTCTTCTTTATCTAATTTTGTCTCAGCATTTTTTATGGATTTTATGAGAGCCTGCTGCTGAGCAGATGTATATGTAACTTTCTTAAAATAACCATCCTCAAATCTGATACCTTTGCCATTTTTGTTTTTTCGTTCAAATGAAACTCTTAATAAATTTCTGATTAAATATAAGTCCTGATAAACTGTTGACTTTGAAATTTGAAAGAATGAAGCCAAATCATCATATGAGTAATATGCTCGGGAAGATTCAAACAATTCAATCTCGTCTTTTAATCGTTCCATTGTTTTAGTTAATCTATTTCTTGCCATAGAATGACCTCCTTGCATAGAATACAATTCCGTAACTTTACATTTGGGGAGTTACGAAAAATAATTTTTGAGTTATTTTTTCTGGATGGGCAAAACAACTCGCAGTGTTATAAGACGAAAAAACAGGAGCCAAGAAAGCGGTTTTACTTTCTTGTCTCCTGTTCATCATGTCTTATATATATAATATGGTATTTTTCAGCGAAAAAAATAAATCACCACTTCTACCACAAACACTTCATCTATATAAATCGAACCTTTATATGTATCATTTTACAAAATAGTGAGTATCATAAAAATGGCAGCACTTTCCTATTGCATCTGAAAGCGGTAACTGCTAATATACTTACAAGCAAAAACGGATGGTTAAACTTTTTGAAGTTTTTTCAGGTAAAATATTGAAATTCATCCGTTTTTATGATATTGTAAGTATAGAAATAAGTCGGAACGGAGACTCAAAACCCGTATCCAGCGGTCGGGATGAAGACCTAAAACTCATTCCCATTACAGAGTAAACTGCTATAAATCAAGGGATGGCTTTGAGTCATCCCTTTTTCTTAGCAAAGGAGATACAATGGCTGAAATTAGTTTTAAAGAACGTGTCCGTACTGAATTAATAGGTGCGGCAAAAAAATACAAATCAATATACTTAGACTATGAGTATCTTATTTGCTCAGAAGCATTCACAAAAAAGGATTACTATATCATTGCAGCATCAAAAGATAATTTCATGCATCTAACAGGTGTAAATGCACTAGTAAATGCCCAGGAGTTTTTTGATAAATGCTACAATGGCTCCCTGGCAGAAAATGATTTTGACTTTTCTAAAAAAGGACAAGATGAAAAATCCGTAAAAGGTACTGTCAGAAGAAAAGTGCAAGTACTCCCTGACATGATGGAACTATTTCATGATGGATTACTAACCGAAGAAGATTTTAAGAAGAATAATATAATATGTTCATTTGCCACTGCTGATGGCAGTTGCACACTTGGATTCATTGATGTAGGCAAAGCTCGACCAAAATCGCTGATTAAAGGAAATGAGTTAAGCAATTCAAAAAGCGTAGATTTGGTACTTCGGAGAAAAACCGGAACACAACTATTTAATGAAATTGTTATTGGGAATAAAACTTTCTTAAATGAATACAAAGATAAAATAAAAAATCTTCTCTCTTCAAACCTATTAGGCGAAGATCAATCCAATACCAGCGATGATTCTGAATGACGGGTAAGACACCCGCCATTTTTATTTCCCATCTTTCCAACCTCCCACTCTTCTGCTATAATCGACATATAAATCAATTCATAAATCTGTTGTTATCACTTGGGTGAATTGCGCCCATTGGTAGCAACTTTTTTATTGCTATCCTTCCGGACGCAGTGAGGGGGCGTAGCTCCCTCACAAGAACAGCAAGCATTGGTTTGACGGCTGTCAAACCGCCAAAATCTCAAAAACTCTCACGAGTATTTGTGAGATTTCAGAGGCAAGCTTGTTGGGGAATATCCCCAGACCCCTATTATGAAAGAAAGGACAATGAACATGAGCAAAAACAACAGATTACAAATCAGAATATATGTAACTCAGGAAGAATATGATGCTTTACAAAGGCAAAAAGAATATTACGGATACTCCACTTACTCCGATGTGATTCGTAACTTTATTCATCACGGATTATTTATAAACCTTGACTACTCTCATCTCGATGATTACACAGAGCAGATTCATAAAATCGGTGTAAATATAAATCAGATAGCTAAAGCAGTTAATGAGAATCATTCTGTTACAAGCTACCAGGTACAATTACTCAAAAAGGAATTTGAAAAACTAAAGAAATCCGTAAATGAAAGTATCATAGATAAGGCAAATGTAACCAAGAAAATTGGAAGTGATTTTTTCGTTGGAGGTGCGCATGGGAACCTGCAAGATAATCAAGATTAAGACTGACCCAAAAGCTTCTATCCGATACATCACAAATCCCGAAAAAACAGAAGGAAAAATGCTCGTAGAATGTCTGCATTGTAATGAAGAATTAGCTCATATCCAGTTTGCAAATATGCTTAAGAATTGTCGAAAGAGATCTGATGCAGATATCAAGGCATATCACTTCATTCAGACCTTTGCAAAAGATGATGATATTACTCCGGAAGAAGCTCATAAAATAGGTATGGAATTTATGGAAAGACTCTTTAAAGGAAAGCACGCTTTTGTATGTGCTACACATGATGATAAAAAGCATCTTCATAATCATTTTATTGTATGCGCTACCGAGCGTGGTACGAACAGAAAACTCCAAGATGATCTTACACTGATTCATAAAATGCAGCGTATCAATGATAAACTTTGTAAGGAAAATGGTCTGTATGTTATCCATCATAAAAAGCGTGGTCGATCAATGAAATATAACGAATGGAAAATGGAGCAGGAACGCCCCGGAAGTTCTCAAAAATCTCAGCTTCGACATATTATTGATAATGCCATTAAGGAAGCTAATAATTGGTATGATTTTATAAAGATAATCAAAGAAAACAATATAGAAATATCTCAGGGAAATTCAAAGAAATGGGGAATGGTTACAAAGTACAAAATACCCGGAGCTGAAAAGTTCCATCGAGGGTATTCTCTTGGCGAAGGATATGGTGATTCTGAAATCAAGAAACGTATAGAAACACGCCTATCAAAAGAAAAGAATATGGCAATTAAGAAAGCTGAATACGCTGAACAAAAGAAATTGGCAAAAGCATCTATGACTGCCACAGAAAAAGCACTTGATAAGAACAAGCTCAAGATATCCCATATGATAGATACCTCTGCTCCAAAGGATGCTTCTGAAGCATATGGACTTACTAAATGGAAACATAAACAGAACGCCAAATTATCACAGAAGATTGAGCAGGAATTACTTCAAAAATATAACATCCGATATACGGATATTGAAAGCGCCCTCTCGTCTATTCGTGCCGATAAAAATATGTTGCAAGCTAAGCTTGAAAAGCACAAAAAAGCCTGCGATACACAGAGAAGTATTCTTGATAACTGTCGCATACTTTTGGATATGAAACACTACGCAGATTATGCTCCTAAAGCTAAAAACCCAGAATCTTACTCAAAAGAACATGCCGAAGAGATAGCTGCATATCATAATGCAGTTTCAACATTAGAAATAATTAAAATAGACACTGCTCTTGTTGCTGAAGCCGGTAATCTCTTCATTGAAGAATACCAAAAACAGCTAAATGAAACCATCGCCACCCAAGAAGACTTAGAAAAGCAGCTAAAAGATATTGAGAAAAAAGAGTATGAGCTTATGCAAGCCAAGAAAGAACTCGATACATATCATGGTAAAAAACGTGATGAGATATAAATTTCACATCAATCTGATATCAATGACAAATCAGGCATACTGTAACCCAATAGAAGCAAAGGATTATAGTATGCCTATTTTTAATTTTTATAGAAACTGTTCAGCTATCTTCTTAAACTCTTCCGCCGAACTTACGCCATTTAACATAGCTCCTTCTTTAATATGTGCACCTGGCGCACTTTCCTCAAGGTCTTCTACAGAACTACCAAAGCCCGTGCTTCCTGAAGTTGCAAAAAGGACAATATCCTTTCCGGATAAATCATAGCTCTCAAGAAATGTATTTATGATGCTTGGGGAAGTGTACCACCAGATTGGATATGCAACAAATATCTTGTCATATTGCTGTATATCTTCTACCGGAGCACTACCGATTGCAGGTCTTGAGTTCCTCTTATCCTTCATTTCTACAGAACTGCGAGACTGTTCATTTCTCCAGTCGAGATCATCATTTGTATAAGGAACCTCCGGAACTATCTCATATGTGTCAGCTACTATAGCCTTTGCAAGAGCTGTTGCTGCTACTCCTGTTGTTCCTGTCGCTGAAAAATACGCTACTAAAACCTTTGACATTATAATCTTCCTCCTTTATCTCAACTTCTGTTCAAGTTGAACAGAAGTAAATATCTAAGCATAATATTCCTTATCTGTATTAACGCAATACATAGAAAGCCTTCCTCCAAGCTTCTTACACCCTGGATCTGCGCCGGAATCTATACACATATAGTTTTTACGTCGTAAAATCTTATAAGAAGCACCCTCAAGATATACACAAGGCACATGACCAACAATCATAAATCTATCAAGATTATTTGTAGGCATACGATGTATATCTCCTGAACACATGTATTCAAATGGATTCTTACGATATCCTTCCTCTATAGATTTTACAACATTAATACTCCCATCTGAGTTTTTCACGATGCATTCAGCATATAAACCGGAATGAGTTGCGATACATTTTCCGTATAATGGGCTTTCAAACTCATAATACAATGGCAAGTTATCAATAAAATCTTTAAAATCATCTATTTCTTCTGATTTCATCTTCTTCAATGAAGCAAGCGTTTCACTACCTCCATAGCCAGTAGTAAGCCATGTTCTTTCAGATAGCTTACCTTCCAAATACATAGACGCAAATAATTCATGATTTCCTTTTACATAGATTAAATGACCCTGATACTTATCCATGAGTTCTCTAACAAGATTAAATGACTCCATAGGTCTCTTTCCCTTATCGATAACATCACCGAGAATAACCAGTATGTCTATATTAAAATCAATATTCTTCAATAATTCCTTGAAGCTTTTAAAATCTCCGTGAATATCACTCATTAAGTAAAGCAAATCACCATCTCCAAAATTGAACTTATATATTTCATATTAACCAAAGTTCCAACCAAGTTTAACATTATCATTCATCCATAAAAGCAAACCATCAAAATCAGTTACATCTGCAGAGAGCTTACCTGATAATAGCGAATCAACCAAAAGATTATCATATATATAACCTATAACCTCTTCATAGTTTGGTCTCTTTTCATTCTCAGCAAGACTTGTCCCATTCACCTTTTCCAAAAACAGACCAATATTTGTATATGTTTCTTCTGTGATAAAGCCTAAATCATTAAGTATCATCAAGCAAGTAACAGGTTCAGCAAATACAAACGAATCATCTTTAATTGTTATAAGTGTGTTATAAAAATTATCTCCGAATCTCTCTTCTGTCATTTATAATTTCACCTACCCACTTCTGTTCAAGTTGAACAGAAGTAAAATCTATTCGCAAAGCTTCTCATACCCTTTTTTTATAATTATCGCCATAAGCTCTCTTCTTTTTTCCAAGAATTCCTGATACTCCATATTCTCAAAATTCTCTGGCAGTGCATTTTCGGCACAGGTTTTCTTATATCCTTCTTCACCTAAGCGTTGCCTATATTCAGAAACGTATTCCTTTGGCGGTTTATCCGCTATATCAATGTTTGTAGGATAATCTATATAGGTAAAGTTAGCTATCTGATTTCTATCTCTGTCATCATCTATACCTATCTTTGCCAAGTAGTTCTTAGGGAATATATGATGCTTATCAATGGAATTTTTTGTGCCATTTGAACCTAAAATCATAAACTTCGAGAATGGAGCTGTGCTAAACAGCATTGGTGTTCCAAGAACATTTACCGCCGCAAGATATGCAAACCAAATAGGAGTTGTCGCAGATGATGTGTTCATATCTTTCCTCAATGTGTACTTGAAGTAATCATCAGTGAATCTTGTCTTTATCACAGAGTCAAGATAATCAACAAAACCTTCAGGAGTTTTTATATCTCTTAGATCTGCCATCTGTTTCTCAACTTCCGTCTCAGTAGAACCTGTGTAAAAATACGTAACAGTTGTCATATAAATCCATTTACGCATTATCTTTCTCAATTCAGGTGTATTTACTTTATATTCATACTTACCAATCAGATATAATGCATAACAGAATACAACTGCGTTAGATGAAGCTATTAAATCCCCATTAATATATCCTGCCTCAGCAAAAAGATTCAGAAAAGCATGCCAGTTATTAAGATTAGTAACTACATCCAATGCATTCTTGAAAATACCAAGGTTTTCTTCTCTAGTTTCAACTGTTGTTTCTCCGGTCTTAAGATTCTTACCTCTTAGCAACATATAAGCATATTTAAGTCTTGCACGATGAAATCCTAATGCAACAGACATTCTTATCAAGTGAGAAGGATCAACCTTAAGAATCTGATTGTATGACGTTCCATCTGCCGGTATTCTTGATTCAGCACAAAACTTATCTATTTTCTTATGAACATCATTATCAAATACAGCTAATAATGTTTCTATAAAGTTCTTTTCCGTAAGCTTCTGTCCACCAGAATTAACTCTAACAAAAATATCCGCAACCGCCTCTTCGTCTGCCTTTGCATTTATCTTTAATGTAGGCAGCGAATAAATACTCAGATCAAGAAGATCCTTTATATTCTCTTCGATTAAGTCTTCTTCCTCATCTGTCAGAATCGGTTGGTTATTCTTTTCTCTTGCATCATTTACCGACTTAATGTATGCTCTTCTAAATTTAGAAATGTTATGTTCTTCATCAGCAGCAAATGCGTCGCTAATTGAACTAATGTATTCTTGATTATTGTCATACGCTTTTGTCCACACCTGAAAATCCCTTGTTAACGGGTTAAAGGATATTCTTATATTTCTGTCCTTGTAATTCTTATCCTTAATCTTTACCCCATATAATGCCGCTAACAATGCAGTCAGTCTCTGCTGTCCATCAATCACAAGTTCAGTTGGAGATTTATATATCTTTTCATTTGTACCAATCGAAGATGTCCTCTCATAGTCCATAGGAGTAGACCAAAGCATGACATATCCAATCGGAAATCCCTTTAACATTGAATCAAATAAATCTCTTACCTTATTATCTTCCCATACAAACGGACGCTGCAAATCAGGCAGACCCAGTTTTCCTATTCGTATATCATTAAGTAAATCTCCCACTTTACTGGGAATATTATCATATAGTTCTTTTCCCATGCTTACCTCCAAATTGTATCGTATCAGCTAAACATTTTTATCGTCTTTAAACATTCCATTTCTGAGCATTCTATTTATCGTGTCAAATGTAGGTGTATTTAGAACATCCCTGACCATCCATTTATCAAGTTCATCCTGATATGCCTTGAATGTATTATCATCAAATAGGACCCACTTTATCACATCCAGTTTATCCGGATTATCTTCGACAAACTTCTTTGCTGTCCTAATCGCTATTTTCACAGCCTTATCAAGCGGAAATGAATATATCCCCGTTGAGATAGACGGAAAAGCTATGCTTCTAATTCCATTCTGAACTGCAATCTCGAGGCATGACCTATAACACGATTCCAACAATTCCTCTTCATGTGATTTACCTCCGTTCCAATGTAGTCCCGGAGTATGGATTATATATTTGCAAGGAATGTTATAAGCTTTGGTGATCTTTGCTTGTCCGGTTTTGCAACCATTTAGCATCCTGCACTCTGCAAGGAGTTCTTTACCTGCTGCTCTATGAATCGCACCATCAACACCACCGCCACCCAGTAGACTTGTGTTAGCGGCATTAACAATAGCATCACAATTATGACCTGTTGTAATATCACCTTTAACCATGATAAAATCAGTTTTAGATTCCGCCTTCATATCTTCGTCTTTCCAAGTCATATTAATATATTTTCTTATCCAGTCAGGATCATCGTAGTTGCTATACTCACTCATCTGGCAATCATGGCACAAATCATCAGCCATTTCAATTATCACATCTTGTAATTCGAGCTTTTCTTTCCACTTATCTTCAATAGAACTATATCCAAGTAATGCTCCAAGTATATTTCCGGTCACTGCACCGGTTGAGTCACTGTCACCCTCATGATTAACTGCGGCTATTATTCCTGCTGAAAAATCATTCTGATACTTAAGCGCACAGTAAATAGCAATGCATAGTGTTTCCTCTGCAACCCAGCCTTGTCCAATCTTGTGAATATTATCTAAATCATCCTGATCATTTTCGGATAGCTCAATAGCTAAATCTGTTATCCTCTTAAGCTCTTCTATGTGTTTATCATTTTTAAAGATATTACAAACCGAATCTCTTGCATCTATAACTATATCTTTTAAAGATCTACTATTATTCTCATTAAAATAAACAATATGCCTTACTATATGAACTAGCACAGAAGCGGTCATATATCCAAGCGAATGCCCATGAGTAATAGCCGCAAGCACAGCAGCCTCTTTATCAAGTTCCTCGTCAGAGACATATTTATAATTCTTAAGACCAAGAGGGGCTACTCTCATTACACCGCCGCATCCCTTGCTGTTATTTAATGGATTCTCAATACACTTTTCAGGATCAACTGCATTATCCCTACCATAAATCAGTGCAGTAAGGCAAGTATTACCGGGAGCTCTACGAGAATAAATTTGCGGTACATCGCTTAACCAGGAAATGCTTCCGTCTTTATAATAGCCTTTTGACAGACTCCTGCTTTCTTCAAAAGACATCTGCTGAGTGTTTAACCAATCATTATATGAACGTTGCATATACATATGCGGTGCTCCGCCAATTCCTCTCATTGCAGCCCGTGTAGAGCCAACAAGAATACCGTTAGCAGTAAACAATGTCATCTGTGTATCATCTGATATTAAAGCTTTACCGCTCAATGGATCCAACTCATATTCGGTGATACCTTTTTCTCCATACCTTGAAAAAATAATCTCTTCAGGCAAAAACTCAATGGCATAACCAAGAGCATCTCCCACAGCACCACCAATCAGACTTCCCCGAATCCTGTCCAAATATTTTTCAGATTCTTTTTTACGGATTATAACCTCTTCTGTATCTTTTTTTATCTTTTCATCCAAATCATTCATTATGGTACAATCATCTCCATATCCTTTTCGTTATTCTTAATTAAACGATAATTTA